>Ga0116227_10000249_pt1 | contig 97524 bp, 58 predicted proteins | sample S1TSphgellanicum_FD_89693 | JGI IMG/M metagenome (GOLD analysis project Ga0116227, IMG submission 89693) | Host-associated microbial communities from peat moss isolated from Minnesota, USA - S1T2_Fb - Sphagnum magellanicum MG | ecosystem: Host-associated > Plants > Peat moss > Unclassified... | reverse complement strand
TATTTAATTTTAAAACTCCAATTCAACAACCACAATATTCCAGAATGAATATTTCAAAAGATGCTTCAATTTCTTTCACAATTTAATTTTCTTTAGAGAAAAAGTATTGTTTTGAAAATTTCACCATGTCTAAAAATAATACTTTTTTTTTCTTTTTTTCTTTTTTTGTGTGGAACCTGCTGTTCAAGGTCATGGAAGTGATAAAACTTTGGTAAGAAGTTGATATTGAAGAAAGTTGAGAATAACTCTGGGCCAAAACTCAAAACTACCTATGGGACTTGGCGTCCACTATTAATATAACAGCTTTTATGTATCTATTTATTTAGTTATTGATGGAAGCACAGGTGGGGAGGGGAGGGAGCCTAGGCTAACCTTTTTTCTTTGAGTCAGGTCATGCAGGAACGTGCCTACATCTTTTTTCTTTTCTTTTCCTTTCCTTTCACCTTTTTTGTTGTCAGAAAATCACCAGGTGTAGAAAATTTTAAGAAGATAAAAACTTGGGCTCCGCACTGCTTTGCACTACCAGTCACATAATAAATTTTATTGTAATCAATTTTATGTTTTCAAAAGATAAATTTTTATAAATTTCACAATATGTCAGCTTGTTCCATTAATATTTTTTCCATGATTTGTCACCACGCATAGAAAATTTTAAGAAAATAAAAATTAGGGGAGAGGCCATAGGATACCTTTTAATTTTGGAGTCAGGTCATGCCGGAACATGGCTGTAACGCATTTTTTTTTTTCTTTCTTATTCTTCTCTTTCGCCCTGTTTGGTTGTCAGCAAATCAGTGCGCATAGAATTTTTAAAAAAAAAATCAGCGGAACTGGTAACGCTGTGAACTGTCTACTCTTGGGGAAGAAGAAAACCAACCGACAGCGCTTTTGCTGTCGTTTCGGGAGAGTAGGTAGAGAGCTACGAGATCATTCTATTTGCGCAGCTTTGTTTTTGGGAGAATGCGAAGACGGGTCCTTTTCGTTGAGATCTGCTGCTGCGGAGGAGGAGGAGGAGTATGCCTGCCATCGGAGTCATCCGATCTGGGGCTTGTAAGGCGAATGGAGATATGATCTGAGGATTACACAAGAGGGGGTAGATAATGAAAGATAAGTGAACGTGGAGAGCTCAATGGCAGCCGTAGCGGGAGGGGTGCAGGTACAAGATGTGTGTCTTGCGAGTTCGTTCACACAGGGGGACTTGCGATATCTCAAATCCCAGGTTTGTTCTTTCTGTTTGCAACTCTTCTTGTCTGTTCGATTGCCTTCCTAAGAGATTGATTCCCTTTGTTGTATCGCACACGCTCCCTGCAATCTTTTGTCAGCCCAAAACCCTTTTCTTTGCGAGAAAAAAATAGATTTTATTGCAGTAACTCAATGTGACTCGGTGATCCCTGTTTTCACTATACCTACCCCGCAGCAGCAGCATCCGTGCGCTTTTCTTCCTCGGAATGGCTGATTTTCACTGGGGTTTGAGCATTTTGACCTACTGAGAAGGTGAAATGTACATGACCTTGTACACAAACTTTTGTCAGGGCACAGGGAGGTTTTATTGAGGTGTACAATAGAAAGGATCCATTCCCCTCTCTGGTACAACTCTGAGAGTGAAAAAGCTTCATTCAACATGAGGTTTCCAATTCAGGAAGTCTAATATGCAGCTGCATTGTCTGGTTGGGGGTTTTGTGAGATGTGCAGTTTGATATTATCAGCTCAGGAAAACCTGGAAATGTTACAGCAACTGATCTGGTATCAGGAATGAAAGCATTAAACATTGAGGGTTCTTTCACATCAGAGGAGATCGAAGGAATCATCAGTCAATGTCATTCACAGAGACCAGGATGCCTTGATTTTGAGGACTTTTTGCGGGTTTTGCTCATTTTCCCAAATCACTTTGCAACCTATATATGTATGTATTTGGGTTCATGCTTCTTAATTTTATTTTGTTTGATGCTAAATTGAATCACAAAATATCAACACTTGAGGAATGATCATATAATGGTGCATTTATGTTACCATTTTTGTTGATTTTGCAGCACTTCAACCATGAAAAGTATGCCTAGTGGGTGGTCTTGTGGGATGAAAATCAACAATCAAATTTTCATAATGCTGCTGAGAAGTCAATCTAAATTGGCCTTTCTGTGGTTTGACTAATGTATTAAACAGAAATTGCTGTATATCTGGTGCTGAGGTGTGTGTACCAATATTGCAGTTGCATTTGTGATGAGCAATGGAACACTGGAGTCTAGAACTTTCCTGTGTCCCACAGTGATTTTGAAGGGATCCAACCTGTGGTAGAGGTGCTGTGAGTGTGGTCAGAAGCTTTGTTTAGAGCCCTTTTGTTGATACCATCCCACATTGAATCTGTGGACAATTATGCTTGTGGTGTCTTGTAATTCCTGCAAATGGATTACCATGACCTATTTCTTGCATAGTGACTCTAATTTTTTGTCCTCATAAATTGAGTAGGAAACCCTAATTTTAGTTCTTGGAGCAGGTCCAATTGGAGCTTCGAAAAACTGGGCGTGGTTTCAAGCGGAGCCCATCAAAGGGGGGGGATTCATCCTTCTTGACTAGTTCAGCCACCACCTTGGTGCACACTATCAGTGATTCAGAGAAGAAGGCCTACATTGACCACATTAATACATACCTTGAGGATGATGCAGTTTTGTCAAAAGTTTTGCCCATTGACCCAGCAACTAATCAGTTGTTTGAGATTGTCAAGGATGGAATTCTTCTCTGGTAGGCAACCAAACTTTTGTCTCTGCTTTAGGGTGGTTAGAACAGAGGTTGCAGTAAGTGCCACTTAGATGTCAATACAAGTTGGCTATGGAAGAGAGGACAGAGAGAAAGATACATTGGAGTACCTGTAACTGTAGTGATGATGCTGATTTGGACTTGTGCAGTAAATTGATAAATGTGGCAGTCCCGGGTACAATTGATGAGAGAGCAGTGAACATGAAGGAGAGGCTAAACCCATGGGAGAGGACAGAGAATCATACACTCTGTCTCAACTCAGCCAAGGCCATCGGCTGCTCTGTGGTCAACATTGGGACTCAAGATTTGGCGGAGGGTAGAGTATGTGTCACTTTTTCACTGGGCTGTATTAGCAGAGTGATTCTCATCAGTAGATAGTCAGAATTTAGATTGGGTGCGTGGTTCTTATGTCTGTGTTGGACCTGCAAGGAGTGAGTTTGTCAAGACCAGAACACCTTAGATACTGTGACCCTTGAATAGTACTTGGCAGTTGCAGAGGACATATCTGGTTTATAGACATGGATTATTGACAGTGATTGTTTTATGTTGTGCAGCCACATCTGGTGCTAGGGCTCATCAGCCAAATTGTCAAGGTAATTATTGTCTCTCCTTACCTTCTCACGCTCTATCTTTTAAGTATATCTGCTTGCTTTTCTTCCTGTCTAGTGTCTTGTAGGAAATCATTGAATTGTGAATCTCCCGTGTAATGGATTACTTGGACTAGATCACCAATGCATCACCTTGAAAGTAAAGCTCAGCAGTAGAACTCCCATCTATTTAACAGTGTAGTCTTGGTGTTGTGTTTGAGAAACCCTTCTGTTAAAGTGAAACTGGTTGTATGCATGACCTGATGCAGCAACATTTTGACAGGCGGGCCCTAAAGCTCTGAACATTGGGGATGATCCTTTTTGCAAATGACTGACAGGTGGAAGTTCTCATGTGCCTCACTGATGTAATGCTTGCACTGACTATTTGGCTGTATTTGGGGTTTTCTCTTATAGATTCAACTACTGGCAGATGTGAACTTGAAAAAGATGCCAGAACTTGTGGAATTGCTGGATGACAGTGAGGTCTCTTCCTTCTCTTCACTGATGCCATATCCAGCTCTAAGCATATTCATGACTTTTGGACAATTTCGATCTTCTGCCTCTAACTAGGGAATCAGACCTGTTACCTAAGACAGAGGCATGTGCCCTGGAGAAGCAATCATAGGTGCTCAACTTGAAAGGCTCTTATCAACTGATGTTGTTGGGTCTGCAGGAGTTTGAGGAGTTCTGGAGTTTGCCAGCTGAAAAGGTCTTACTGCGATGGATGAACTTCCATTTGAAGAAAGCAGGTCATAAGAAGCCAGTGACTAATTTCTCCTCAGACATCAAGGTGCTTTTCCTGAACTTCCTGTGTTTTCCATGCAGGTCCTCATTTTGCTACATGTTAGTATTGTTGTCTGTTTCCTATTTTGGGTGTGGTCTCCAGGTCCTAAAGATAAATTGGCTTTTTTTGTTCTTGCTGATCTGCAATTACATTGTAAAGGATTTTGCAGGCAACGTTTGTCTCCACTTTCATTTGTTCTGGAATTGGAGAGGGGATGATTCTTAGTTTAATACTAGTGGGATTGGTTCTCCTCTGAAGTTTTCAAAAGAAGCTGGCATTGATTTGCAGGATGGGACAGTGTACACACTTCTTCTACATCAGTTGGCACCAGAAACCTGCAGTCTAGAGCCATTACAGGTTGAAGATCCTATTGAGCGAGCAAAAGCAGTTCTTGCCCAGGCTGAACGCATCAATTGCCAAAAATATATTACCCCAAAAGATATGGTGGATGGTTCTACAAATCTTAACCTGCCTTTTGTGGCCCATCTTTTCCACACCAGGTATCTGTGGTGTTCTGAACACAATGTATCATTACTGAAAGCATGGATGTCCATCCAGAGAGCTGGTAGAAAACTTTGCAATGCTTTTCTGATAAAGTGTATCAGCAATTCCACTCAAGAGGAGGAAAAGACACCATTGTTCTTTCTAGGTGCCTAGATTCTGGGTTGGGTTGTCAATGACCAAATTATGGTGGAAGGTTTCAGGCTTGTCCTTTTCAACTCAAAGTGTAAGCCTATTTGTTCCATATTTATGGGGATGCTCAACAGTATGTGATGATGATGCTTTTCCAATTTCAGGAATGGGTTGTCAACAGACAATGGGAAAGTTGATTATGCAGAGCTGCTGGAAGATGCTGAGTATGATACAAGAGAAGAGCGGGTGTATCGAATGTGGATAAATAGTCTGGGCATTGAGACTTTTGTCACCTCTCTGTTCGAGGACATGCGAGATGGGTTAGTGGCCTTCCTAAACTAGTGTTCTGCTGTTGTTCTGCTATTGAGAATCGTGGCAGCTTGTCACTGCTACTCATAATGAAGGTGATGTTCCGACACTTTGTGAGTGACTCTCATAAGGTTTTGACTGCACTCATGTTTGTGTTAACACAGTGGTGTTGCTGTAGTGGCTTTAGGCAGACATTCTGCATCCAAGTAGGCACGTGTGGTGTACTTAAAGGATATATGTTTAGGGTGCAGCAGACCCCAACCACTACTATCAATGTAGGCCTCTCTATGTCTCAGACACAGATGCTTGCCTGTACAGGCACAAAATGAAATGAAATGAAACTTATCCACACAAGCTTGTTGCAGCTTGACTGAGGATACTATTGACTTGTTTGATTGGCTGCATCTGTTGAGTGCCACTCAATATCATGACTGAGTCTTCCCATTGCTTCCAGAAATGTGACAGGAATCTCAGGAGGCAAATGTTTGTACAATGGTTTACCTGAAATTTTAGGCAGATTATTATGTTCCTATCTACACCTAGCGTCAGGAGCTGATGAAGTCAGTGGGAAGTCATGGCAGCTTGTTGCTGCTGTTCATGATGAAGGTGCTGGTCTGACATTTTGTGGGTGACTCTCATAAGGTTATCACTACTTATTGTCACGTTACCTTCCAAGTGCTGTGGAGTTCTCTCTGCAATCTTGGAGATTTGTTCTCTGTGTTCTGTGTTGTCAATTGACTCCTTTGATGATTAAACTTGTTGGTGCTTGAAGTGAGATGATGAAGATCATAAATTGTGTGTCTTCCACCTGGAGATGATCCTCTCGCTCTGATGTAAGAGCAGTGCGACTCTGCATTTCAAAAGTACTGCAATGTTGCAATGGAGATGGCACTCAGTCCAGGGTCTGATGTGATGTTGTGGTACACAATCTTTGCAAAGAAGCACAGCAGTTCTCATTGGGGCTGTGATAGTGCAGGTGGATGCTGTTACAGGTTTTGGACAAGGTTGCACCAGGGTCAGTGGCTTGGAAGTGTGCCAACCGACCACCAATACAGATGCCATTCAAAAGAGTTGAGAACTGCAATCAGGCTGTGGACATTGGGAGAAGATTGAATTTCTCCCTTGTTAATGTGGCTGGGAGTGACATTGTGCAAGGCAACAAGAAACTTATAATTGGTAGGTGAAGTGTCCATGAAGAGATGGGCATTTTCCTTGTTAAATTTGGAATGGAGTCCCTCAGGAATTTATAAGACATGGTGGGTCATGAAAACATACAAGTATGTATGACTGATTCTCTTTGGGGCCAATTGTTTACCTTTAAGATTGTGCACAACCTTGGCCCTCCACTATCTCACCCTGAAATTTTCTGTGCTGGTCAGTAAGGCTAATTGATGACTTACTCCTTGATGTGGTGCATTGCAGCCTACCTCTGGCAGCTGATGCGGTATCATCTTCTTCAGTTGCCAAAGAACTTAAGACTTCAGGGCCGGCCGGTAACTGACTTGGAAATTTTGCGTTGGGCGAATGTGAAGGTTAAAAACAGTGGAAAGTCAACTCAAATGGAGAGTTACAAGGTATGACCTGTGTCCTTAATGACCAGCTTATAAGTATTTTGTCAGGAATGGCCTCCTTACATGGCTTTAGTTTGTTGAGGTCCGCAGAATCTTCTGCTATTTATCTTATCTTAAGATATGGTTTTGACAGGGTTTTTGTGGTATGTGGTGTAAATGTGTAGGATAACACTCTTTCATCAGGGCTGTTCTTTCTCAATCTATTGGGTGCAGTGGAACCAAGTGTAGTAAACTGGTCCCTAGTGACCAATGGCAAGACTGGTAAGCACTGTAGATAACATATGGGGCTATGTAAACAATGTACACACCCCTACTAGTGAACCCTTGCACTTTGGATTGGGGGATTTTTGGGTGGAGCAAGCAGAATTCAAATGATGCTTGTAGTTGCTCATGGAAACCAGTGACTGTCTTCAAAGCACTGAAATTCTCTAATGAAGAGATGGTGCAATTGCAGAGGAAGAAAAAAGGAAAAATGCCAACTACATTATTAGTGTGGCTCGAAAGCTGGGGTGTTCAATTTTCCTTCTGTGGGATGACATTGTCGAGGTTCGTTCTATTTCTTGATTTTCAGCTATTGCATTTGCTGGATTCTTGAGTTCAATTCTTTTGCCTGTTTTAAGTTCTATTACAATTTCAATAAGATCAATGCTGTTGCTTAAGGACATGTTTAGGGTGCAGGAGGCCCTGACTATAGCCTTCTATGTCAGCCTCTTTGCCTTAGGGTTAGATGCTCGCCCCATAGAGGGGCAAGCTCAAATGAGATGAAGCTTACCTCACAAGCTTGTTGCTGCTCGAATGAGGATATTACTGAATTTTTGACTAGCTATGTCATCAGGTCCGGCCCAAGATGATACTGACATTGACAGCAAGCATCATGCTTTGGAGCCTGTCTCATAAAGCACGTAAAGCAGTAGAGGGGAGTTTTGAAGCAACTTGAGCAGGTGTGTACAGGTTTTCCAGTTCACAGCAACTGAGTAATAACCCTGGTTGCCTATGTGAAGATTCTCACATCTATTTATTTGGCACTTGCAGTGATATGGGCAATCTGCCATTGCCAAAACCAATGGCCCTATGTACCTAATAGGTAGGGCAACACAGTTGGAGGCTGCTCTGTGTCATGTCATTGTTTTGAGATTTTAAAGACTCTTACCAGCTTATGAACTTGTTTCCTAGTTCTCCAAATTGTGGAGGTTTAACTTTTCTCTCACTGATATGCAATACAATAGGGGTCTCATTCAATCCTAGTTTGCTGCTGTTAATGCTGCTTCTCAGTTTATTTACTTGAAACCGCGGGATCCATTGGAGTACCATGCCACCCAATATCCTACAGATGGTCTCTGTGGTTTCTGGTAAGATGTTAGAACCGTTCATCCACACAATGGTGAAGTGCAGGGGGGTTATAAGAAACCTGAATGCTGAGCAACATGAGCTAAGCAAGTCTGTTGAAGTTCGAAGTTCACAGAGAAGGAGAAAGATTGTAAAATGCCCAGTTACATGGTTCAGGGCTGGGTAGTGCATTGCCCCAGTTTTCAATCTTCCAGGATCTATATGATTAGGATGTGCTGCAGGTAGCAGTAATGTCTCTAAATCTGTGAGTTGCAGCAGCTGCTCACCACTTAGCTGCTGTCAGGACTGTTTATTGTAGGAATGTTGAGTGATGTGCAGTGATAGGAAGAAAGTACTTTGTGTGCAGTGTTTGAGTTTATTTTCAGTTGAAAATAAAGTGTAATTGTACTCTCTTCATTTACTTAAGTTAATTCCAGCACTTTGTTACTTACATGGACAATTGCAGGAACAACTTTCTATCAAGGAAAACCTTGAGCATGATCAGCATTTTGCAAACAAGATGGGCAACTCCTGAGTTCTATGTTTTGCAGTCAGCTTCTTGGTATGCTTCTTATCCATGTGCACCAACAGTACCAAATTCTTAATTTTTTTTAATAAACAATAAGTGGGTCCAATTAATGAGAATCAAAACAATTAATTTTTTCATTAATTTTTTATAGCTTTTGGCTAGGGTATCATATTTTTTCCATTCTTAAAGGTGGGTATTGGTTCTCAAACTTTTAATATTAATAATCGAGTAGATCTACTATTTACAATTGGTTATCTAAATATAAATTTAAAAAAATAATATTAATGCATTTTTGTATAATATTAATTCAATGGAAACTTGGAGGCTTTGGGTTAGATTAAATTTGTTTTAGGTTTTCATCTTTTATTCAAATTTTATTTAATATTTATTTGGCATGATCTATTGTGACAATAACATTTGATTGATTGCACAAGTGGACAATCCAAAAACTCAAACATTAAAGATGCACTTGATGGATAATGAATGTATCTCAAAAATTAGAATAAGTTAGGGTCCAAACAAGCTTGTGAAGAAACAATAGAACACATATAGTAGCAAAAGAACCCTAGTATTAGTAAGAGAACATCAAAGCACAAGGAGCAATATGGGATTTCAAAAACAATAGGAGGGCTTGATAGTACTTAAGAACATTGAATATAAAAATATTTTCTAAATTTCTCATGGGTGAAAATCCTTTAAGGTGTATACCACCTAGGATGAAAAGGACCTAGTCCTTATTACAATCCTTCTTTTTCCTATATTTTGATCCCCATCAAAACTAATGAATAAAAAAGTGTCAAATATTTCATAAAATATCATATTTTAGACCATTACAATATAAATTCCATCATAATCATGCATAAGTGTGTTTGTACATGGTGGAAAGAACTAGGTGAAAAATACAAAAAAAGGTGACATTGTGTCACAATTTTGGTACATAGTGAAAAATTTGGACCTTCATAGGCCAAGAGAAAAACTAAGAAACTTCGTTAAAAATATCTTATATAAAAAAAAAATCATAATATCACATTCTAAAATACAACCTACCCAAGGCACAAAACATTAGATTAGTTTTTTTTCAAATTCATTTTGCTCAAATGAGCCTTTAAATTAATCTAATCCTTGCTTTATTAAATCTACTTTATATTTTATGAATTCCACCAAATTATTAAATCCTTGCAACCAACCCTTACATCATTCAATCAATTTTTACTCAAAAAGATTAACTTTTCAAGGTTATTTGATTACAAATGGCATTTCTTCAAATTGGTGAATATACCAACAAGGGAAAATAAATTCTCAATTTTAATTTAAGGACCCACAATCTCCAATAATTCCAATTTGAAAACCCATAATCTTCAATATTTGTTGAACTAGAAAACTAGTAGTTGAGAATATGGATTCACATTTCCTTGACCACTCCAATGAGCATTTGATGCTTTCACATCCACTTGATATCTTCAAAATATTAGTAGTTTTCTTATTAACAAGCTCATTTGCAAGTTCATTGGTGCTTGCTACCATTTCGAAGATATCCAAATTGTTATTTTCATCACTTTTGTTAACAAAAGAGCTTTTAACTTGAGATTTAATGGAAATGATGATAAGACTAGTTTAAGAGCATATAGGAAACAAAGATCTTTTATTGTACTTTTCAATTATGGAAATCCTTTGTTCATGACCAATAAAATAACGATGTAGTCATACTAACATGTACCAAAAACAATCATAACCACTATTTAATTTTTTGAACTTTGGATTGTAAAATAAGTAAACAAATAAATAGAATAATTTTTAATAAAATTTTATTGTGAATAAACTATGTACATATCATTAAAATGTGGAATCAATCTAATGAGTGAAAAATATGTTTAAAGACTTTTAACCTCTTGTAACCATTACTTAAAAACTACATAAAAACAACTTAAAAATAGTTTTGACATTAAAAGCACAATTTGAAAATATTTTTTAATGACATATATTGGGATTTTAAAAGTATAAACCTTAACATAGCAGTATTAAATTTTTTTAATATTTTTTATTTTTAAAAAAGATGTATTAAAAAGATTCTAAAAAGATTTTAAAAATAAAGTAATGGTTTAAGGGGCCATGTGTGGCTCCTAATAATGTGGTTGGACCCATAAAAGATTAATTTCAAAATTTTGGATCTAATTTAACATTAAGGATAACATATTGTGAGTTATTTTTTTATTATATTTTGTCAAGAAAGTAAGGAAATAATCACTGATGCTTCTTTAACCTCATTTTTCATGTTTTAATCCATAGTCCTTGACTTTGTATCCATGTTTGAATCATCATCAATCAAAGTATGCAAAGTACAAAGATAATTGATTTATTCCTTTAATTTAGGGCTTGTGGATATGATTGCATTCAAAACATCATTCAATAATTAGTACAACCCCTTTGCTGGTTTAAAACATAAGTAATGATAACAAGAGACAAAGTGTTTACAATAATTTTCAATATATGCCATGTGAAAGGAAAGGGTACATGATCAATATATGACCCTAGCATTAATTTACATGTTATAACAAAGATGAAAACAAGGTAAAATAGATGATTGATTCCTCCTTGCCACAAAAAATTACAAGTAATTATTATAAATATTTGAATTGAAAGTATAAATAATATTTTATTTTATGATTAATTTGATGATAATATTTCAATTTATTATTAAAATGTTGAAAATCCCCATCATCAATGTAAATTAAGCAGATTTAAAAAAAATACATCTAATTTGTAATGAAAATTTTTAATTTCACAAAATGGGTTGCAAGTATATCATTTTATTTTTTTTCTATTTTCAAATTAACCAAGGCTTAAAAAATATTAATGTATTCCCAAATTTTGCATATTATATTCATAATATATCAAACTTTTAATGTAAAAGAAGCTTTGAACATCATATTGTTGATTAGTTAGTTTCAAACATATTTTCAACCTACTATTATAACCTTAAAGTTTTCAAAATTTTGCATTCTTGACTTATTAGAAATTCAATGGAAGAACTAATGGTTTCATATTTCTATTTACAAATTTTTAAAATATATTTTTGTATGATTATGTCAATAATTATTTACGATTTCAAGTGGACTATTCTTTTTGGTTTAATTACCATGCATTCACCCTTTTCAAAATTCTAGAGCTTTTTAAAACATGATCATTTTTCTTGCAAACCTATGCAAAACAATTTTCCAATCATAAATCATTTTACATTAACAACATTCAAAACAATAGAAAAAAGAAAAACTAAAATAAAGCAATTTGCATATCAACTTGTTTTGATTAATGTGTCCAATTTTTGGGGCCAAAGGCTTGCAATAATGCAAACTTTCATCCATTATTGTCTTCTTTTCCCATACATTTTAGGTCACAAACTATACATTTCTACAAATTTTCTTGGGCAAATTTGATAGAACATATTTCAAGTCTTTGTACATTTTTTTTTGGAAAAATTGTATATTGACAAGCCTTAAAAAAGGCATGTCCAAATCAAGTGCCTTGAAAACTTTTCACCACACCCAAAGTTTCACAAATGACTACTAATTTCAAAGTAGATGTCATGTGGTATTTAAATTTGACCCTTCATCCTTCACATAAGCAAAGATTTTTTTGTGAATACATACTATTGTAAAAGGTCTTGCAATTTTTTTACCAATGTTTGACGTGAAGTTTTAGATGTTTCAAACAAACGATTGTAATATGTTTTGGCATTCAATTTTCTCTTTAAAAAATCATAACCAATGCAAAAATGTCATGTGTTCCGAAATGGACATCCAAAGATCAAAACTAATAGTAGTAGACACACAATTTGCTAAAATAGGTGACACATTTGTTTATTTTGTCTGAACTCAATTAAATGAGGTAACATTTATTCACTAATTGCTTTCTAGAAGGGAAAACAACATGGGGGCATAATTACATTACCAAACATTTCAGCCATATGTTTTTAACAAACTAAACGAGCAAATGGTTTTTGAGAACAAGAGGACACAAGTTTTCCAGAAACCCTTTTTAATGCACATATTCATTTTTATGAAGATCTATGGCCCCAAAAAAATTGGAGATAACATTCCCATTTATTGTAAGTCTTTTTTTTGCAAGTTATTTTTCCATTGAACTTTTCATGTTGTTATACATTTTTTTTGCAATTAATCCATGGTTTGCATTCACATGTTTCTTGAATGTAGTCATGTCATTACTTTTTAAATAAGATAGTAAACCCTTCTTTAACCTTGTTATTTGGTTGAGAATTGGGTAAAAATATAATCAAAGGAGCCACCCAAGTGAATGGACACTCTTTAAAATTACATTTTTGGATGTTTGAAAGATTATAAAAGAAGCACAATAGTTTGGATTGTCATAATTTTTTTGGAATATTTTCCATTAATTAGAAATTTACATACTCAAAGTTTGACACAAATGAAAAATGTTTTTACATCTTCAAAGCATTCAAATTTTGAGAGTGGATGGTCTTTTCCTTTTTGCAAATGTACTTTTTTCTACCAAATGTGTTGCATTCCTTTTGAAAATTAAAGAGGATTATAATATTGATGATTAGAAGGGCAAAAGGATTTGAATTGATCGTTTTTTTTAATAACTAATTTGAACACATTTTGTTCAAATGTGTTTTTAACCTTAAAAATTATGGATTTTGAAAATGTGGCCTTAACAAAAATTGTTGATATTTGTGATAGAGGGCATGATGCATAATATATATGATATAAAATAAATTTTTAATTAAAATGTATTTATATCTAACATGTAGTGTTAGATTGGGTATCTAAAATACAAAATTTTAAGTTGTAAACCAACACAGGGATGACATGTGTCATGTGCAATCCTTGGAAAAGGACTTTTACCTTAGCGCCTTTGGCTCCTTTTATTATGTTTTCACCCAATTGTAAGAAACATTGGATTACTATAACACACCATGCAACACATCAATTGTAAGACATTCACATCCATTTTCGACCCATCATTAACACAATAAAATGCTCAACATAAAGAATTTCTACCATGAGGTTTCCAATTGATTATTTGTTCATGCAAATTTTTTAGGATCACATGTTTAATGTTTCAACATTTTCTAATTGTGAATTTGACAATATTTCAAACCTATCAAACCTTTTTTTTCCACTTATCTTTTTTGATACAATCTAACTTTCATTCATGAGGATCTTAAGACTTTCTTCCAGATGGATGAGTTCCATATTTTTACGATTTGTTAACAAACTAGGGTTAAGAAAATCAAATAATTTAGTGTTCTTCCAATTTTTGGTTGTTGTGATGTGTTTGTATTTCAATAAACCATAAACATACAAAAATTGAAAATAATTATAAGCATTTACAAGTTCATCACTAACTCTTTTCAAGGTGATGCATAATGTAAAAAAATGCCAATGAAATCAAGTGTAAAGTCATGTGTCAAATGTTGTCCTTGTTTACAAAGATGGGTTTAAGGAGTGAAAGTTTAAATTATTCCCTTTTTCATTTCAAATCAAAGTGATGTTTTCAATAAATGATCTTACACAAGATAGTCAGAATAAAAACACAAAAAAAACATAACAAAACTTGTAAACAAAACCTTTATAAACAATACCTACAACTAAAAAGAAACATACAAAGAACAAATAGACGTAAATTTAATAAATAAACAATAAAAAACCTAAACTACCTAAAGCATGCAATGGAAATAACCAAAAGGGTGTGTGTTTTTATGTGTTTTTAACCCTAAACCAAAAGGGAAAAAAAAATCATTTTTTTAAAATGTAAAGGTTGTCATTTTTGCAACCTTCACAATGCACCAACTATCAACAACTTGCATATTGAAGGTAGAGGGAGGTACCATCATCACAATAAGGGGAAATCAATACAAGTAACAAGGTGATGATGAATAACAACACAATGATAAACATAAATATTGTTGATACCTTGTAGAAAAAACAATAGGGTGGTGATGAACAACAATAGGGCAATGACAAATAAGGCGATGAAAAACAATAATAAAGTGACGAAGGCATTGAGAAGGTGATAATGAATAGTGGCAAGGTGATGACAAACATCAACAAGGTGACATTGGCAACAAGGTGATGACATCAACAATAATCTGATGATGAATAACAGGGTAATTGTGAAAAATAATAACAAGGCAACAACAAACAAGAAGAAGGCAACAATGCAATTACAAGCAAGAAGGTGATGGCAAGTAGCAAGAAGGTGATGATGAGTTGCAATATGCATAACAAAACAAGGCAATGAGAAGTAGTAAGGTGCATAAAAAAAGAAAAAGAAAGTAAGTTAGAAAAAAAAGAAAAAGAACACAAAGAAGTGTGGGCTTAAATGAGCATTTGCGCTTTTATAAAGCCCACATTTTTCATCTTCAACCCCCTTGTGCAACATAGTGGTGGTAGCACCTTAAGCCCTAACATTAACCATACCTAACTAACCTAATGCTAACCTAGAGCTTAGGTGAAAACAAGTTTCGATGGTTTAATAATATAACCCAACTAGTGTTCAAAATTAAAAATGTGTCAAAAGGTGAAAAACATGATCAAATATACATTTCATGATCTTTGTTAAAAAAGTGTAAAATAACCATAAATCATGCCTTAACATATCAAAATTTAAAGTATTATTTAATTTAATGATCAATATGAACATATTATTTGAATTTATGTCAATGATATTGAAAAATCACATGTTTAAAATAGATTTAAGTAGATTTAAAAAATTGCAAGTAGATTTCTTTTTACTTTTTGGGTTGCCCAAAAAAACAAAGTAGGCTTCAAGTAGATGAAATATTGAAATTTTTTACTTTCTTGGTCAATGGCCATTTAAAATTTACTTATGCACTTTCAACTTCCGAGGTAAAAATTTTAATATATCAATCTTTTAATGTAAAAATATATTTGAACACAAGTCCACCAGTCAATTTCAAAAATACTTTTGACCTACTTTTAGTACATTAAAATTTCCAAACTTTGTATACAACATATTATAAAGTCAATATTGTGCATCATGATGGTTTGACAATGATTGAAAATGTTTCGACTCTATTTTCTTGCATATATGTGTAAAAATATGACTGCAATTACTCATAACTACTTTTGTTGTATATTTGATTATGCTTTCACCCCAAAAAAATACGATTATTTATGAACTGGTTCTTTCAAATTTGATATCTTAATAAATGGGTATCAATTTGGGTATAAACTTAATTAATATTTGCCTTGGACTAAAAATTTGCTCAATTCCAAATTTTCATTTAATAATTAATCAACATTAGCCCAGACTCAAATCCTACCTAACTTATATTTAAACCCTATTCACCTTAGACCTTTAGCCTTGAAAATTGGATCCATGGCAAACTTTTTGCCATACTTGGGGTTCATAGTTAGGATAATATCAATTCAACCAATTTTTTCCTACCAAAATTATGTCTGTTCTTTTAATGTAGGGTAAAACATGTACATGTAGGCATTATTAGTATAAAGACCCAATGAAGCAAAGTTGAACACATATCCAAATATGGTAATGTTGGCCCCCAAGGTTTTTAAATGGCAAAAAAAGTTCGCACATTTTTGTAATCCCCCCATGATATTCAATGGGTATTCATAGGGTATCACTAGGAAAAACAATGATAAACATTTCAAAAAATAATGAAAACAACAAACATGGGTAATTATGTTTTTGTAAAGTTCTTTGGTTTTTTATGTTTAGTTAAGCGCTCTTCATGTACATTAAAAATCCAAATGTGGGTACATTCACAGTTGGGGTACACAAAAGGAATGCTTCACCCAAAAATCATTGTCAAAACATTACTTTGAATGACAATCACATCTATGAAATAATTTATTTGGTAGAATTTTTTTTTGCCATTAAATAGTCATAGAATTTTTAATAAAAACCGTGGTGATTTTTGTGATTTGAATGATTAAAACATGTTTTTAAGTGTCTTGAAAAATGGCTTAGGAATAGTGTCCCACTACATTGTTTTATTGAAAAGGACTCAATAGGACTAACAATAAAATTGTTCCATATCTTAACCACAAATAAAATAAAATATGTTTTACACGATGGCACAAATTTTTAGTATGATAAATCACCAAAAATTGTGGAATTGATGTTAGAATCTTGAATTTTTCATAAAAAAGATGTGTTAACAAGGATAATCAAACTAATTTTTTAAATTAAGAATTTACATTCCAAAGGTTTGGAAAGAAGTATAAGAGATTGGGTGTAAAAAATGACATTATTTGATGTTTTTAATAGAGTTTTGGCATTCCAAATGAAAGTATGTCATTCTAGAATGTTTAAATAGTCTTGCATTCCTATTTGGTTTATACTTGAGCAAAACATTCAATTGATTTAAATCATTCATTATAACACTTATTGGTTGAAAATTTAAACATACATATCCCCATTTCATTATTTAGCATCTTAGAACATTCATTTTGTTTTAGGACTTGGGACAAATGACAAATGGGTGTGATGGTTCCTATTGTGGTACCCCAACCGTGAATGCATTCACGTAGGTTTCTACAAATGTTGGGCATTTTTTTGTTTTTTTCAAGAATTCTTGGGTCTTGGTTTTAGAAGATTTTATGAGACCCACTTTAAATCCTTTTTTTCAAAATTTTAAATCTTCAATAGACTCAGGGAGGGTTTCAAAAAATTACAAAAAATAATGTCACCCAAGTTTCAAAGTGCCAATTTTCAAAATTCATACTAGTTAGTTTTCAAAGGTGGTTTCACACAACACTTATCAAAAGGCCTATTATTTCAAACATTGAATTTTTTATTTTTAGATTTCTAAATTAAAAAATAAAATGAAAAGCATATAAATTCTTCTTCTAACATTTTTTATGTCCACAAGGCAACTAATAGGCTTAAACATTTATAAGGAAGAATCACAAACTTTTTTTCCCTCCTCTTTCCATCACATAAAAGATGTGAAAAAAATGTATGATAGTTAGAATGTGTGATAAATTTTTGTGTAAGTGGAGTTATAGTCTTACACATGACAAACACATGTTGAATAACTAGCAAATTTACAATTAAAAATATAAATTGCAAAACAAAAGTAAAAGTAAAAACATTCATAATGGAAAAAAAAGACAAAATAAAATGAAAACCCACCTTGTCAAAAAAAATCAAAGCAAGAAGTTGCTTCCTCTTCCTTCTCCCACACTTATAGAAAAACAATGGTAAAACATACAAAATGAGAAAAACAAAAAGAAAAAGGAAGAAAATAGGAAAAAAAAGACGTATAGAAAGAAACTAAAGAAAAATAATAATTTGAGGTTGGTAGTTGAAAAAAAAATTGCAAAAAATCTTTTTCTAAACTTGCACATAAAAAAAAGGGGGGGAGGAGGGGGAAAGAGTACCAATTAAAAAAGGAACCAAAGAGCATTAAAATCACACAACAAAAAGGTGATGAAAAATACTAGGAGGTTAGAGAGATACATGATTAGTAAGGTGATGAAGAAACTAGGGACACACAAGGAAGAATCATCAAAGAACATCATGAATGTATAATAAGGAAGTGATGAAAATCACTAGGAATGCATAACAAACATGCCTTGAAAATCACAAGGAGCCCATAGCAAAAAAGAACTAAAAATCATTAAGAACACACAATAAATAAACATTAAAAAATATTAGGAATGCCCAACAAGGAGGCATTGAAGATCAACAACAACGCACAAGAAGTAAATGATGAACAACATTGAAAATCCATAGCTAGGAGGTGCTAAAAAACATTAATAACACACAACAAGGAGGTGTTGAACAACACCATGAGCACATAGCAAACAGACAATGAAAAACATTGGGAACACATAGCAAGGAGGCACTGAAAACATTAGGAATGCACAATAAGAAAGACTTTCAAAAACACTAAGAGTGCACAATAAGGAAGCATTGAAAAACATTAGGAATACAAAACAAGGAGGTGTTGAAAAACTCTAAAAACACACAACAAGCATGCACTAAAAAAACATCACAAGTGTCGAAGAACACTAGAAACACACAACAAGCATGCATAAAAAAACATCACAAGCACACAACAAGGAAGCAATGCACCACAAAAGGGTGATCAAGCTTTGACTAAATAAAGAACTAATCAATTGTCACTAACAAGAAAAAAAATCAGGCCCAATCATTAAACATTAAGGATGCTAAACATCCTTTTTATTCTATTAAAGAGAAAAGCATGAGAAAAAAGCCACCACACAAGCAATGGTTCTACAACACCTCTTCCAATAAACCTAATTAATTAATTTTTCCTTCTAACCCTACCTAACAACCTAAACCTATTTCTCACTAATTACTAAAACCTTGACCCTATTACTTTTTAATACCTTGATAGGGTAGCAATTAAAAAAATTAAAAAAAGGTTTCAAATGAATCGTTCTCAACCCACGTTCTCAACCCACTGAGAACGAGGAGACAAGTTTCAAAAAGAATATCACCATTGGTCATACCTGGAGGTATTCAAGGTCAGAATCGACTTGAAACCCTGACTGGTTGTCACATGTTTTCTGATACGTGCCCAACACTGGTGTTTACAATTGGAGGTTGCCACAAAGGTTTTTATGATTGGCGGTTGTCACAACAGATGATGACCACCAATTTTCACGTTGGGAATCAGCTTGGAACCCTAGTTGGTTCTCACCAGGATTCTGATACCCACCCAAGACTGCTCCTAACAAGGTCATGCCTACTAGCTCATGAAAGATAAGCTGAAGAAGATATCATAGCATTAGGGAAATGTTTGTCCCAAGAAAAGAGAAAGATTCTGCACATAAAAGTGTAGGGGAAGAATCTCATTTAGTGTGTTTGGAAAAAGGTGTTGACACTTTTCTAAGACACCTGAAATCGAGAACAGGTAATTTCTTCCAGGGGAGGCTGAAATACAAATGCTACATTTGAAAAGTTCTTTACATAAGTTATAAGCATTTCATAACCGGTTTTGTTGTGTTCTCTTCAGGTACTTTGTTAGGCTTTTTCCAATGTGTGATGTTAGTCAATGGTGGCGGAACGCCGGTTACGCTCTGGAACGGACCGGGTAGGACTCGTTACGAGCTGACGGAGCAGTGTCGAGATAGACAGTTCTCGAGTCTCGATGTGTTCTTCGACGGAACAGGCCAAGTACCCCTACCGTAGTATTGGTTGATTAGACGAATACGTAATTAGGAAAAGTTGTGTACCGATTACGTACGCGCGGGGAGATGGCAGCACAGGACGGCAGCGGGACAACGGGAAGAATGTTCGACAGCCAGTTGTGATTACACATGTCAGCAGCTAAGTCTGTAGTACTAATTGTGTTACGTGTTGATTTCCGCTAGGTCTGTAATCGTCACGCGATGCCAAGTTCTTTTTCTTTGTAAATGGTCATCCCCCATTTCCTGCTAGCCCCTTGTCAGTTTTGTTTTAGAGCTTTTAAGAGCACGCAGAGAATAGGCTGTTTGCTTTTGATACGCAGCACCAAGCTTTTTTTCGGCCCGACGTTGGCAACACCCGCTCATTGCCACTTGCCGGATTTGTTCAGAGCTTTCGGAGACATAGTGAGTGAGTGGCAGTGACAAGAGTGAACCCTAATATTGCTTCTGTTGGAAACCCTAATCGGAGCCCTGTGCGTGGGATTCAAGGCTCTTGTTGTTGTGCGCTAGCAGGAAGAATCTGTTGTCCGAGGATCCATTGATCCAAACGGAGAGAGAGAGAGAGAGAGAGAGAGAGAGAGAGAGAGAGAGAGGGGGGGGCGAGCATGGATAGATTCCTGCTTTAGTTTGAAACCCTAATTTGTTGTGCTGGGGCGTCTTTCTGATCCTACATTGTTGTTGGACATCAGGAGGAGTCTTAGTCGACGGAACAACCGTTGAAGGAATATGTCCTGTTTCAAGTGAGAGGTTCGTTATTGTGGACGGGCAGGCCGTACTGGGTGAGGTAAGTATCTACAATTCAACTCCTTGGTCGTGGGAGTCACTACGCTATCCTCACGAAATATATAGAGAAAATGGAAAAAGTTGGTGGCAAGTCAGTGCATTGTGATGAAAGGCATGTAGTGCATGTTATACTTTAAGCCATTTGGTTGGGATCTAATGTTAAAAGTGGCTTCACATGCATCTATATACACAGATGAATTTTGCTGACAACTTCGCGAAACACAGGTAAGCACTTTTTCAGTTTAGCAAGGTGCTGGCCCTGAGCTTCATCTCTTTCATGATCGCCATATGTATGTCTATCAAGCCAAGCTCAGTGGCTTATCTGTCAGAGAATTTCTCCAGGTTCTCCTATCTCTTAAATGCCTCTTGTGAAAGCCTGCCTTTAAGTTTGCTTGTTGGATGCTGTCTATCCATGTAGCTACAAGCATTGGTCTGTTCAATCGTTACATGGACCATTCCTCTGAAGGTTACCTGTTCTCAAATCTGACATTGGGGATCAACCCTTACATTGATACAGCACATTCTGCATGATGAATAAATGATAGGAATATGCTTTAGCTGAGAATATGTGCCTATTCATGGATTATGTCAGATTTAACAACCTACACCGAGGCTGTCTTTATTGGCACCCTAAGTGGAACAGAAAAGGGTGAGATGAGTTGAATCTGGTTCTGGATTGAGCTTGTTCTGGAGATGGCACTAGTCATCCTATCCATGGAAGGTGTCAGTCAGTTGGTCAGACTCTTGGGAGAAAGCTAGTAACTTTCTGGATACTACATTGTGTCCATACACTTCCACCTGCATTCAGAGAGACACATATCAGCTGGCTGATGACCCCTCTATGTGAATACTATTCACCAACAAAGCATCAAAAGAGTTGCAAACTAAATAGCATAGTTGATTCAACTGATAAATTCTTGGTACATTTTCATTGAAAAATTTGTAGTTCCCTGGAATGGAATGCCAATAGCTTACTAGCCTAAGTCTAGCAACATCTGATTAGTTCATGTTAAGTGCAGCAGTTAAGTGCAGCAGCAGAAGTAAGGAAGCAACAGGGAGGAGGCTGGAGAGAGGAATTGCTGTGCATGCACAAGTGGAACAAGAGTCTGGTGGAAGGTTGAGTGACAAGGCATGAAGGGAGGGGGTGTAGTGCTGCCTGCCAGTGTGGCAGGGGGTGTGAGGCAACGGCATAAGAGGCGAAGTGGTGAAGAATTTAGGGTCTGCTGTTTTCCATCCAAAATTATGTGACATGATGTGCTTCAATATTGCCAGGCCCCTCTCCTCTCTTAGAATGTTGGCATGGTTGTTAAATATTTCTTGTTTGTGAAGTTCACATGAATCTTCTTGCACCTAAAACTATTAGGAAAGCATTTGTTATATGATTTTAGTGTAGTTATTTGTTGGTTTTCAAAAATCCCATACTCTCCGTATCTTAAAGTTAATGACAGATGAGGTGAAAAGAATCCTACAACCTTGTCCTTTCATTCCAAGCATTCTAACTTGCTCTGCCTTGAAGGAAGTAAGTCAGATGAGAAAACTTATGATGTCATAAGCTAGTTTGAGGTTCATGTTAATTTGAGTAGACTCTCATGCTTGGTTTTTTGCCAGAATGCACTGGATGGTGCAAAAGGAAATGGCGAGAACAATCAAGGGGAGACCAAACAAGAAGATGAAACGACAAAGAAGTATAGGAGCATGCGAATAAGGATTTTATCTTCCATATGGATGATAGGAGGGTTTGTGCTTGTTGTGTATATGGGCCATATTTATATTTGGGCTATGATTGTCATCATCCAGATCTATATGGTGCAAGAGCTTTTCACACTTGCCCGAGCATCCCAGCGTGAAAGACAGCTGCCTGGATTTCCATTACTCAATTGGTATGTCTTCTTGCTGTGATAGCATTTTCCTTTGCAGGGGTCCATATGTGGCTAACTTGGGTTGAATGTGGATTTGTTGATTTGGATTTTGAGAGTTACTGCAGTTTGTGTCAAAGCATAGTTCTAGGGTTCATGGCTCTGGACTATCTTGCAACATGGCTCACAACCCATGGTGCTGGATTGCAGACCTTGAGACGGAGTTTGTTCTGAAAGATGAGTGTTATTCCAGGTCCATTTTTCATTTGTGAGCTGTTTAGACAATTTTGAAACTTGTACATGGAAGGGACATCACTAAGATGGGTTTTGGTCAGGCTTTTTTTCATCACAGCCATGCTATACGTCTATGGCCGCTTCTTGAGTAAGCAATTGACGACTACTATGCATTCTGACCAAGTCTTATCTCATTCCTTCAAATATGGCCTCATCAAATATCACATGATCATCTGCTACTTTATGTACATTGCAGGTAACCCTAGATTGGAATGTAAATTTGTTTCATGTCCTGTATGTGTGCTGTTTCGTAATATCCTCAGCAGGGAGGACTTTGTAGCAGCTGGTTACTCTTGATCGATCGTTGGTTAAACTGAATTGTTTCGAAGATTGAGTCCATAACTTGTGCTCTTCTTCCTGGGCTGGTTTCTGTTGGTTCTGTTTTCCTACTAGAAGTGATGTGATGGACTTCATGTCTCTGTTTCTGATACCTTTCACATCTGCCAATGGTTGGAACCAGAGTCTCTGCTTGAGGTCATTTGTGATTGCAGTACATAAGGAAGTGACTTCTCTATGCCTCATTCTTCGAGTTCTTCAAAGCTTATGCTGTAATTTTATTTTTCTGGTTGCAGGATTTGTGTGGTTTATTTTGACTTTGAAGAAGGGAATGTACCAGTATCAGTTTGGACAGTATGCATGGACCCACATGATTTTGTTCGTTGTCTTTGCACAATCCTCCTTCACTGTTGCAAACATCTTTGAAGGCATTATTTGGTATGTTACTTCATATTTACTGTATTTCTTTTGTTGGATTGAGTTTAGCTTCACTAATTGGTCAGTTTTGTGCTAGATCCATCTCTTTGCACAGGCAGGAGATCTTGAGACTTATTCATCATCAGATTCAGCTTTTAGTTTTGCGATGTATATCCTCATTAGGGAGAAAATTGTCTGCAGTAGTGCATCAGCGTGCTCTAATCAGTATCAGTATGCCATGACCTTTTGACCCATCAATGTTACCCATTGTAATTCCACAGCTCCATCTGCTCTGGGTTGTGTTATTGATCTGAAATCTGGGTGAAGACATAATATCCTGAGTCCCATGTCATGTTCAAATTTAGCAGTTCCAATCTTGCAAAACTCTGATCCCTGAGCTAAAGTTTCTTGAATTTTATTGGTGCGTTCTACTCAAGATGATCAGTGGGCTGTTGTGACAATATTGCAGTTTGTTTACTGAGGATGTTTGTACCTATGTGCTGCAGGTTTTTGCTTCCAGCATCCTTGATTGTAATTAATGACATCATGGCCTACTTTTTTGGGGTTTTCTTTGGGAGAACTCCATTGATTAAGCTCTCACCAAAGAAGACATGGGAAGGCTTTATTGGAGCGTCCATTACAACTGTTTTGTCAGCTTTTATTGTGAGCCTTTTCCCCTCTTCTAACAATTTCCAAAATACTACTGTGTCTTGATTTGAACAAGTACATAATAGTAATTGTGATTGTTGGCTGACTTTCTATACACCATGGCTTGGGAGAGTAATTTATATTTTGGTGAACCATACTGCATTCCTGTATCTCAGTTATAAGAGGACTTGGCATGTTTGTGACTTTGTCTTTTTGAGACTTGTAGTGTCTGGCTGTGTTCATAAAGGCTACAGCTGTATGTTAAATATGAAGGAACTTCTTGGGAATATTTATTGCTGAGTGAAGGGACAAAAAGGAGTGGCAGTATTTTGGGGTAAGGCTAGTCCATTCTCTAGTCATACTTGTTAGCTGTTTTTTACATAATGATTTGAGTGGAGGTTGATGACAACTTGTGGATGTGATGTGACAGTTGGCATATGTAATGGGCCAGTTTGAGTGGCTTACTTGCCCTCGCAAAGTATGTTTCCTCTTAGATCCTTACATCATCTGATGCTCTGCTTTAACTGTATCTAAGTGTACCTCAATTTTGTACCTAGATGATGAACTTGTGAGTGGGAAATGTTCTTATTACAATGGGATAATTCTTGATACCAAGTGAGTATGTTTCAGGACTTGTCTACTGGTTGGTTACACTGTGACCCTGGACCACTTTTCAAGCCAAAATATTACACAGTCTCTTCTTCAGTTCCAGATTGGGTAAGGTTCTTCCTTGCCACTTTTTTGGTCAACTCCATGCTTTCCTTGTGATGTCTTGTGTTTATTTGTTTGGCTGTTGATAGGTCCTGGAGTATAGGAGTTTGTAGGGTAATAGAAAGATGGAGTTACTATTAATGTGGAGAAGACTAGATTTGCTAGATGCAACACCGTTAACACTGACCAGGGATGAGCTTTTGCATAAGCAACGACCTCTTATTGTCTGCAAAACAATGTTTAACCATGAGGTTTTAAGCAGAAACAGCCAGGTTGGAAACTTTGACTTTTTGTTACTTTTACATGGAATTGCATGCTATGTGTGGTGGTTGGGGAGAAGAAGTATGACCTCTTACATCAATGGGGTCCGTTGTAATGACAGTTTCCATGGAGAGAAATAAGTGTGATGCCTGTTCAAAGGCATGCAATGGCCTTTGGATTGTTTGCCTCCATTGTTGCTCCTTTTGGTGGCTTTTTTGCAAGTGGGTTCAAGCGTGCCTTCAAAATTAAGGCATATCCCTTCAACCTCTGCTGTCATTATGTCTAAGCTACTTCTAGGGGAGTCAGAAGTTTTTTTCAACAGTATGAGAAGCACTCTGTTCCTTATGTGAATGAATGCAGCTTTTCTCAGTCTGATAGGCACTCCCTATTACAGTCACTCTGTTATTAATGCTTTAGATCTTTTATATGCACATATTTGACTTCACTGTACATCTTTCCTTCTAATATTTTTTTTTGCTTTGGTACTGTAGGATTTTGGAGACAGCATCCCAGGCCATGGTGGTATTACAGATCGGATGGATTGTCAGGTACATGATTTATGCACTTACAGTCCCTCTAAAGCAGATGTGTTAGGCTATGGTGGAAAAAAATGAACGGACATGACATATGTTGGTTCTTCCCCATTGTGGTTTCACAAAGGCAGTAATAGTGTGAAGCTGTCAGCAAATATCAGTAGGCATCTCCCCTTCACCCAATGGTAGGATAGTAGTTCATTCAACATACTCATAGGTGCTTGTTTGTGCATTTGCACGGATACAGGATCAGCATTTTTGTTAGAAGGAATTTTCACAATGGTTCTCCAGGTTAAGAGGAAGCAAAGGTGGTAACAGTCCTATTGATTCAGGAAGGGATTACTGAAGCAAGCATTACCTCTTGTGACTGTCTTATTGGGGTAGCTAAAGGCATCTGCAACAAATTACCATAGACCCAAGCAGCCTCAAATAGGCAACTAAGCAGATTTGTGCTAAATCTTTTATGCAGATGGTAATGGCCGTTTTCTCATATATCTACTACCAATCATTTATTGCACCACACCATTATTCCACTGACTTCTTCTTGAACCAGGTTAGATTTTGACTTTCCCATCGTGGTCTGGTTTCTGTATTGGATAATCATCTTTCATTCTTGTGTCTTAACCCATTTTGATATCATTTGTTGTTCGTTGAACACAATGGGTCTTTTCCATTTCCGAGCTTTTGAGTCCATGTGCAAATCAATTTCTCAGTTGCCATAGCACATGTAATTGTAAGCTGCAGACATGGATATTGTTGGTTCTCTGCCATATGCTCACAGGTTTTACAGTTGTGCAATTGGTAGTGTGTAGTGTGCCCTTCTGTAATAAGAAAAAATAGTCATAATTTTGCTTCAATATTTGTGTGCACAGATCCTGGTAAATCTCACTCTGGAAGAGCAAATAAACTTGTACCGGCAGCTAGGAGATATCTTGAACACAAGTCAACACAAATTACAATCATAAGATGGTATTATCTCACCCTCCTGCCTTTTCTTGTGCATCAAATCAATTAAGGACTTCATAGTAGCTACTCTCTCAGAGTCTCACAGAATCAGTAGTTGGGATCTTGAGGTCTGAGCTACATGAAACCCAGATTCCAGTGCATGGGGATCTTTGTATATTACTTTGGCACGAGCCTTCTGGAAAGGAAGTGATGAAACAGGAGTTAGATTTAATTTCTGCTTTAAATTAGTTTCTGCTCAGTGGTGAAGAAACTGTTTCAGTTTCAGGCATTAGCCTTTTTCTGTGAAGGATATAATCCAAGAAGCCTTGTGGTTTAGTGATTTGAAGGTTAATTTAGTTGAGATGTTTGGATATATCAAGAGTTGGTTTTCTATGGACTTTCTTTACCATATATGGCACTGTTGGTTAATCACCAAATTTCCTTGAATGCATTTGAATGGAGAAATTCTATTTGTTGTGATTATGATGAATCTTGGCAGACTGCAAGCCCATCATCTTGATGTGTTGAAAGAAACATTTTGATGACAATTGTTTGATTGACACTGTGATCGCTTTCCTTTGAATAATTGCACCACTTTAAGATGATTCCTTAGATTTGGCAAAAACTATTACACACTGTATGTGGTGTCTTGTCTTTTGCAAGAGCAATAGTTCTGGGGATGGATTGTTTTCTTTCACTGTGGATTGAGCAAGTCAGGTTCACATTTTTGAGGTGGTCAAATTTTGGAACTGAATCATTTTAGAAGCAACCCAGCAACCGCTTTTGTTCAATGAAATTTGTGCTTTCTTTTCCAGATGACAAGATTGGCTGGCCTTCTTGGGTAATGAGTCTTGCCTTATTCACCAAGGACAATGGTTAAAACTCCACCAGCTTCTCTTACATTGCTCAGGTACCCTCTCACAGTGTCGCAAGCATATTCTTGCTGCAAGTGGCAACAAAGCCTGTGGAGGACAACCAGCAAGGAATCTGGCTCTTTATATTTTAAGCGGCAACAAAGCCTGTGTAGGACAACAGTCAGAAAACTGGCTCTTTATATTTTAGTCCACAATAAAGCCTGTGGAGGACAATTGTAAGAAAACTGGCTCTTTATATTTTAGTCCATTAAGATGGCTTATTTTTGGATGATGAAATGACACGACAAAATTAGAGTTAGCGAGGCAGAGGGGTAGATAATAAGTGGCCAGGTTATTCCGGACATTACCTCGCCGAATGGGTAACGGGTGACGAGATTACACCGGACGTTACGGCGCCGAATGTGGAGAGCCTAGTAATTACGGTCATGGCCTGGAACGTTGAGAACTCATAGAATCTGTGTGCGGAATTCGTCTCCTTATTGCGCATCAGTGAGAGCGCGAGCGGCTTTGGTTTGTTGCGTTCCTGTGTGGCTTCTCTTCCATCGTTCGCGCGTTGGTTTGTTCGTTGCCGTGTATGTCTTCCGAAGGCTCTTAAGGAGGGCCGACGTGAAGGAAGTTGTTCCGAATAAAAAAAGGATCGTGAAGATTTTTCTTCCCAAAACATGGGATTGAAGGAGGATTTCGACCAGGCTGCCAAGAGCGCGCTGACGCTTCCACCTCCACCACCAACGACGACAAGCTAGTCCTCTATGGTCTCTTCAAGTCGGCCACTGTCGGGAAACCCGAGACAAGTCGCCCTGGAATTTTTGATCCCAAGGGACGGGCCAAGTGGGATGCCTGGAAGAAGGTAGAGGACAAGTCTAAGGATGAGGCCATGCAAGATTATATTCTGAAAGTGACGCAGCTCAAGGAGGCCTGAGACATGCTATTGTTTGCGTCATGTGTTTGCATATTTATAGAGTTTGCCGATGTTGGCGGCTCATTTGATGATATGCTATAGCGTTTTTTCTGTAACTAGGAATTTGTGAAGTGAAGACGATTGCCATTTTCTTTACCAGGTATACTTACAATTGAACATGGACCTATATTTCGATTGAATTTGGCTGAATTGTAAATCTGATGCAGAAACTTTGACGGAATTGGCTATGACTTGTTTTGTTTTTCTTTGTTCTGAGTTTAGTCAGAGTTCCCAGCCTCGTTCAGCATGTTCTAAGGAACTTCTGTCATCGACAGTGATCGTCCAGCGAAATCTCGCTAATCTTCCATGCCTATTCAGCATTCACGCTCGTCATGGCTTCTTGCCACAGGGCCATTGGTTCAATGCCATCTTGAGAGACAGAGGTAACCAGTTACAGCGCATGTTTCGGCTGGCTGCTGCTTCAGACGCAACCCAGTGGTTTTGTTTTCCTGATTATCTGGTTGCTTCTTCTTGGTTTCCATGAAAGGCAGAATCTCTGTGATATTAGCTTGTTCTGCATACAGCTATCTTGCACTGTTGTGAATTCTGTTTCCTCATAATTCTTGCTCTGAAGCTGATCTGGGCCATAAAGAAGCTGCACTAGCTTCACATGATTAAAAAAACCAAGGTTTTGGCCAGGTCCGGTGCTGATTATGGATGCACACACACTCTTGACAGGTGAACATTTTGTTGGACTACAAATTGTAACCATTAGCCTTTTTTGTATTCAGCAGCTACAAACACATGCAACAATGAAGGTGTTAAGTTCCTTGGGATCTTTGGCATGGAGGTCATGAAATTAAGGGGATTGGTAACATCATCTGTCCTATGTGACAGGAATTTGCACTGCATGATGAAGAAGACTGAGCAGTGGCAGCAGTGGTGGTTGCAATGTGGTTGTCTGGTTTTGTGCTTCACGAGGCTATATCCTTCTCCAAGGATCAACTCTTGGGGACCATGATCATCAGCTTTTCTCGGTAAATTACCATGAGCCTTGTTAATCTTCTGCCTTTTAAGCTTTCTTTCTCATATTGACAGCAGATGGTGTTTCTGCTGGGAAGAACTATTGCTTGGCACTCTTGCCTCAAGGCGAAGAAACCATGCATTCCCCAGCAATTCTGACATGCCCTCAGAAGTGTGCATAGCATTTGTCTCTATATATGTCTATTGTCATCTGCAGGCACATCCTAATAAATCCTGTTTGGAGTATTTGATTACCAACCTGGAATCAAATATTATTTGCTTTGCTGTGACCACTCACTGAAGGTTCTAACTTGCTTGTTACTGCATAATTTTGGCAAATAGGAAAGAAATCTAATGGTACCATTGGTGGGGAAGAAGAAGACAGCAAGATGGAGAGAGAATTTGAGTGGAGGGTTGGGTGGTTCAAGTACTGTCTTCATTTTCTCCTGAATTCATTGGGCTACATTAGGATGCAGAAGAAGATGAAGTTGTTATATGCATCATGAACTTGCTAAGGACTGGGAGCTTTCAAGACAGGATAAACCAAGGATTGAAGAGCTTTAAGATTGTAGCCCTCTGCAGTCTGCCCACAACAACTACCCACAACTTGTAATCTCAACCAGGCTGTCAAAATATTGAGTTTGCAATGTTGGTTTTGCATTACAGCAAGTAGAGAGCTTTAATTTGCATGTGGTCTTTTCTTCTTTGAATTGCTTGCACCAAAATGCTTATCATGCCTTCTGCTCACCTCCAGTTATGAGGAAGGAGGTTCTGAATGCTTTGCAGGTGGGAGGGGCCTCAGGGCTTTCGATGAAGAAATCACTGCTGCACTGGAAGCATGGAGCAGTATCCTCTGACATCTGAAAAGATTCATCTCGTTTATGAACAAAGTGTTCAAATTGGGAGTCTGATAATTGTATGATTGTTGCTGTGATCACCCTTCACCCTTCATGGGATGATGATCAATTCTTTGTTTCTGAACTATTTGGGCATGTGACTATGCTATCTTGATATAAGACTTCCTGCAATTAACAAACCCTAATCAGACCCTGAAAAAATTTCATTAAAAAATACCATCTGTGGGTGGTGATGATTTTTCTGATAGATAGTCTTGTGCTTGACTAAACATGGTCCTAACATTGAACGTTTTGTCCATTGCAAGTTGACTTGGAACAGAGAGGACACTTTGCCACGGGGTGACAATCAAGATTTATATTTTGTGGTTGGGCTTTTTAGACTTATTGAGAAGCAATTCAATTTGTCCTGATGGCTTCTTGTTGTACCAACTTTTCCAAGTTTGGAGTAGGGGATTGTGTGTAACCTTTGTGTCCATGATATGATGCAAACATTTGGGTTACAACCAGTGAAGTTTTCAAGGTATTTATTTATGGTGGTGCAGTGGGAAGCAGTGATGAAAAGAAACTTGGACAAAGATGATGATCTAGTGGAGATTTTTTTACACTAAGATACAAGTGTAGGGTAATGAATGAGGAGTGGGGTTGCTCCTGAACTAAGTGTCCTCCCCCAGGTGGTGAGGTGGAGCTGAGGGCACTTATTTCAGGGACGCCCTGCTCTGAGGGCTTTACCCCATGTAAAGTGGTGTGGCAGATTTTTTTTTCATTTTTCCTTGTGATGGTTGGTGAGTATCTGGGAATTTCATGTTTCCTCTGATACCTGGTGCATATCACTAGCAGACGGGGGGAAGAAAAAATGACGTCAAGTGGTTTTCCGAAATGCCCAGTGAATTTTTACACTCTGTAATGAGACCTGCAAATACACTAGAATTTTCTGCCTTTGGCTTTATGTTTGCAATGTAATTGATATCTCTGTTACAGCTGGCAGGGAAGATTTTTAGGTCCTTACAAGAGCACTGAATGTATTGCCTTTAGATGCTAATGGGTCCCTGCAGTTGGCCAAGGTACAAAATTTTGATGCAAAGAGTACACATGCAGCTTTCCCAGATTTTTTGCATGTGATTTTGGTGGCTATGGAGCCAGGTAGCACCTACCAGTAGACATCATTGATAACACCCAATTAGAGGTAAAAGTATCCTATGTACCAAAAGCATTGCCAGTTGCTTACAAATAAATCGGTGATAAATTGGGAAGGGGGTCAATTACAATTGTTGAGTATGAGGAACAGGGGATTCCCAATGAAGTGCTCTCAATTTGATGATTCTCACAGGTGTCAACATCTGCTTTCAATGGGATTTGAAAGGGCATGTTTGCCCTTCAGGCGAGAATCCTACTCAGTCAACACAATTGAAATTGTTACACTATGATCTTAGATGTCAGTTGGGTCATGACCAGTGTTGGGTGGGTACCTGGATTGTCAGGTAGGAACTAGCAGTTGATTTGCTCACGTTCTGGAGAATTGTTTGTTTCGGATCTGGGTATCTGGAACTAGCCCCTAAATCTGGAACTGTTTGGAACTAGAACTGCATGAAGGGGACCTGGTTCTAGAATTGGCCTAGACTGGCCCCTTGTGTTGGGAATTGGAATTGGATCGATTAAAAAAAAATTTGGTTAGGTTCTAGGGTTAGGGCATAGGATGGCTGTAGAGATTAGGGTTTAGAGACTTTAGGGTGATTGGTTTTTGTCTTTTACAATTTGTTGTTAGTTCTTTTCTTTTCTCACAGAAGTTGTTTTGTTTTTTTTTCATGCTCGAACCTTAGACCTTCAAAGCTCTTTTTTCTTTTTGTTTCTTGTTTCTTCTTCATTCTTTGTGGTCTTTTTCAAGCGATCTTTTGCAAGGTGTGTTGATAAACCAACTCCCACTTGTCTTCTTCCTTTTTTAGTGTTGTTCATGTTGTTGGTTGCCTTCTCTTTCTTGAGCACTAGCTTATTTTGTATTGTTGTTTTGTCGTTTTGGTGTGATCTTGGTGCTTGACGATGAGGAGTAGGTGGGGGTTGTGTGGGTCTTCAACATTCAAGTAAGTTTTCGCCCTATTCTTCTTCTTATGTTGTTTGTTTTGTTGGTTGTTCTCTTGTGTTGTTTTTACTATTGGTTGCTTTATTTTCTTCTCTTTGTGTAATTCTTGTTATTGGTCGCCTTCTTCTTCTCATGTTAATTGCCTTCTTCTTTTTCTTGTATTGATCTTGTTGTTGTTGCTTTGCCTTTTTCCTTGTGTTGGTCTTGTTGCTAGTCACTTTCTTCCTCTTCTCATGTTGGTCCTATTGTTGGTCGCCTTTTTCTTCTTGTGTTGTTTTTGCTATTGGTTGCCTTTTCTTTAGTTTCATTTTGTTTTTGTTGCTAATCACCTTCTTCCTTTTCTCATGTTCATCATGTTATTAATCACCCTTTTCCAATCTCATGTTATTTTTTGTTGTTGGTTGTCCACTTCCTCTTCTTGTGTTCATCTTGTTGTTAGTTGCCCTTTTCCTTTTTTCATGTTGGTCTTGTTATTGGTTGTCATCTTCCTCTTCTCATGATGGTCCTACTATTGGTTGCCTTCTACTTTTTTCATGTTGTTCATACCATTGGTTGTCTTTTTTTTGTTGTCCTCAATTTTGTTTATGTTTTCAACTTTTTGAAGATTAATGTTGAAATTTGACATGCATGGAAGATAAAAAATCTCTTAGAAAAGGTTGTGTATTTCATGGAGTTTTTTGTGGATGTAAACTATTGTGGCTTTGCATTAGTTTTTAGTGTTGCCTTTACAACAACAACAGGGTGAAATTTTGTAGTCTCATGGGAATTGTTGGCAAATAATCAAGATTTTTAGAAAGAAAAACAAACAAAATTCCACTACTTGGGCATTTTATGTGCTAATTAGCTTTTCTTCCTATCCCACTTAGGTAAGTTCAAGTTTAAACCCAAAGGAAATGGAACAATTGAAATGTGTTCTTTTGTTACCCAATTATTCCAATTGTTGGGCAAAAAAGGGGTGTGATAAATTACCATTTTACAAGTGGCATTTCTTCTATTCAAAAACATTTGGAAAACAATCATCATCAACTTTGGAAGGAGTAGATTGAATGGGAAAGGAAAGGGCATGAAGTAGATTGATGCTCATAAAAAAAAGGGTTGGCCAACCCTTGGCAATATTTTTTCATTTTTTGGCATTAGTGTTGCTTATAACAAAAATGATCCTCACCAAAAACAATTGGAAAAGGATCTTGTATTGTTGATTTAACAAGCTTGTGCTATTGTCAATTGTGGAGGCACTGTTTTTTAAAGATTAGTTTTGAGATAGGATCTTCACTTCAATTTTCCATTAAGGCATCAATTGAGTGAGGATCTTTTACTTAAAGTGGTAGAAAGGATTAAAGAGAGATTTGTATTTTCAACTTTTAACTCATGTATTACTTGCACTATGCGCTTTGATCTTTGAATGCCAAGAGTGAGTGTGGACATTTTTGTTTTCATTGTGCAATTCTTGAATGACAAGTGGGAGCCTTGTCATGTAGTTGTTGGATTTTTTGAAATTGTATAAACATATGGAAAGTGCTATGGTTTTGTAGGTGAATGATATGTTTGCAAAATACAAGTTTAATGGTTGTGTTACTATATATGTAAAAAATGAGGAAAATATTTTTTTCACCATGACCTTTATTTTGATTTTTGTTGTCTTGTGAAGTTTTGGGATTATTGATACCTTTTGTAAAGTCTTATTGGGGCCATGCCATGTCCAAGTGTTGTCAACATGTCATAGCTAATTCTAAGGTATGTCTTAATTTGAAATTAATATCAATCAAGGATGCACAATCTATATGTAAAAGATTATCACATGGACCAAAAAAAGTGGTAAGGGATGGCAATAACGGCAAGAGGCATGTTCAAATGTGGGGGTGCCTCCATGCAAGTTCAAGACATCTATGAAGACTAAATTTGTTTCAAAATTCATCCTATTCTAATTTTTTTTTTAATTCAAACCTTTTGTTGTATAAATCAACAATCATTGGCATTTCAAGGTTGTATGCCAAGTCCCCAAGTTTGAGTAATTGCTTGAATTGTTTTTGATATATTGGGACTCATGGTCCAACAATGCGTGTGGAATATTTACTAATATTGGCTATTTTTTAATGCCCTTGTTGTGGCAATATCATTCATATGTTAAAGGGACGTGCACCTTATGACATTAGATTCCAAGAGACCCCGACTTTGATGGTGAATTTTAAATCTTCAAATAATGGATGTAAAAATAAGCCATACAAGTTTTAGATTGTTTCCTTTCATTTATGTTTTCTTTTCAACACTACAAAGTTCACAACATGTTTGCTATGATATTAAACCCTTGTTATAAGGGGTTGGGGGTGGTCATTCAAGTGAAAACACATTACAATGGCCAAAAAATGTTATCACAAATATTGTTTTCAAATTTGTGTAACTTTCAACTTCCACCAAGCCAATATTAAAAGAGATTTTCATAAATTATATTCAAAATAAGGTAGCTCAATTGTCAAATAATAAAATTGTTAAAGGAATTTTTTGGATTAATATTAAATAATTAAAAAAACATTTGTGAGAAAATAAAACAAAATAATATATTGTAAAATGCAAATATTTAAAAAAAATGATTTAAATAATTGTAAAAATTGATGAAATACTTAATTATATATTGAATATGAGTTGATTGTACCATTTCAATTATAATTGAAAAAATTGACTCATGTGATTTCACAAAAAAAATTTGGATAAGTTTTTAATTCAAATGAGTATAAGTGTGTTGAAAAAACTATTTTTTTAATAAATTACTTTCATTTGAAAGATAACAAGAATTATAATGGAGGCCTTAAATGTATCAAAATCTATTTTATTTATTTATCAAAATGCTAGATGAAATAAATAAAAACTACCTTCAAAATAATACAAAATGTACCAGAAAAATAATATAGTTTCTTGCCCAAAGTAACACCCTTGTAGTGTGTTTTCACCCATTTAACATTTTTGACAAGGATAAAAATTTTCAAGTTACAATTAAATATGATAAAAATGCATTGTTATCCCTTTTGGTTTGTGCATACAAGTTTTTGAACCTAATTGATGCATGCAAATGAAAAAATTCATAGTGTTTTATTGCAAAGTTCTCAATTTACAAGACCAATGTGATAACTAGTAAAGGTTGATGCCATTTAAAAAACTTGCACACATTGGTAAATTCCTTGGGCAAAATGTTAAATTTGTTCTTTCATGTGTGAATTTTGCTCTATTGTAAGCATGCCAAAACCTTAATGCAACAAGATAAAACTTATGACTAATGAAAATGAAAAGGAAAGAACAAATATACTAGTTTAAAAATCCACAACACTTGAGGCTTGAAAGGTTTGATTGTGCATTTCCACAACCAAAGGGCCAACAATTGAAACCAAAATTCAATTACCTCATACATTGTACCAACAAATGAATTGAGAATGGGGGAAGGTTGGTTAGCAATGAATGGACTAGTGTTGCTTAGTTTTTAGGTTTCTACTAAAATTGTTGGTTCCATGTTTAGGCCTTTTCATAAAATGAAAATTCATCAATTCCGATTTTACTTAATTAAAAAAATGTAAATGTTGATTCCAGCTCTAGGTCAAAATTTATTGATTACTAGTCTTAGTTTTAATGAGTTTTGTTTCCATAAAACCCATTGGTTATAGGTTAGAGCCCAAATTTTGGATTTTTTTATAAACATTTTTATAATGCAAAGATTTTTTTTGGCTAAACCAATGGAGAGAGATTATGTTGTGAAGTGCAACTAGAGGAATTAATCTTATGATGGATTTCTTCAACTTATAATCATTAGTTAGGAACAAGATCAAAACAAATAAATATTGAAAATTTCAATCTCCAACACCACATTTCTCAAATATTTTTCCTTCAAGATCAAATATGTGCAGCAACCATTCTTTTTCAAATGAGGATGATGATTAAATTATTAAAAAAATGTGACCTTACACATGTAGAATTGATGTTGGGTCATGTTCACATTAATCGTGATAATTTGCTATGGACATGACAATTGTCATCATTTTGCAACTTCCTTTTGAAGTAGGGTTAATTGATGAGGTGACCTATCGCCTAGTTGCTCACACAATAGCTATTCAGTTTAGGGATACTTTCGTGGAACATTTTAATCCTCATCAATTTGGTGTAGCGATTTGTGGCGAGTGTGAAATAATGGCTCATGGCATTTGAATGATGTTAGATTTGCACCTAGATTGTGTGGTGCTATGGGTGGATATTTGTAACACCTTCAATTCAGTGTTATGGTTAGCCATTTTTCAAGAGTTATGGTTTTCGTTCGGTTCTTTGGATTAAATTTTTTCATTTGTTCGACAATTCTATGCATGCCCATCCCCATTATATTTTTTTCAAGTTTCCTGACATGGTAATCTCATAATCATTTTGTTTGAGTGAGGTACATGACAGGGGGACCCATTGTGAGGAATGTTTGTTCTGGTTCACCTTTGCGCTTTTTGCCTTACAACATCAGCCAACCCTATTTGTGTTTTCCTTTCGTTGGCATACAAATATAATAGGTCTTGCATTCAATGAGGTTACTATTTTTTTATGATTGCAATAAATTTTTTCAACATTAGGGCTTTTAATGCAGCCAATGAAGTGTGTAATTTGGTCTCCATAGGGGTTGGACCACTTTATATCACTTCCTCTTAGCTTTCTCACTCTTGATTTGGGTTTTTCGTATTTTAAGCAAATTGGTGGGATCTAAATCATTTGTTGAGTCGTTTGTGGCTAAGGCTTTTCATGAGGATCTTGGGACAATATTTAGTTTTCTTATGCTTATAAATTTTTAGGTGGCTTTTGTTATGCTCTTGTTGTGCTATGCCCAACGCCTTGGTTGCTTGCTTCATATAATGTTTCCATCTTTAGGTATTTTGTAGCATTATCTTGAGTTTAATACTCATACCATAATTACGTTGGAAAATTTACTTGTTGCGGGATCTTTTGGTGGTTCTAATGGTCATTTAATTCGTCGTTGAACCATTCTTCTTGTTTTTTTTGGGTAGGTTCAGCCTCCTTTCTATAGTTTAGACTTCTACCCCTACATTCTTGGGGTGTTGGGCATTGATTATTTTGGCACTTATCATTCGTTTTTAGCAAGATGATCACCCTATTCTTTTAGATGTAGTAACACATGTTGAGATTAACATTTCTTCATTCTAGATAGGATTATGGGATACTCAAGCCTTGTTACCCTAGGCTGTTTGGTATCATGTTTTACCTTTTGAGAGCTTAATGGTTTAATCTTCATTTAGTTGCATGCTTCTTTAGCGGATCGCCTACATAATCAGGAATTTACTTCACTTCTAATAGATGCTCCTTCAGATATCATATGAACACATTTCCGTTCATGTGCAAGTTCAAGGTCATGCGCTTGGTTATTAGCTTATCCTACCACATTTGAATTTCGTTTATTCTCAACCAATTTCCTTACAACACTATGTATTTGTTTCGGCTTGCCACATCCTATAGTTGTCCATCTTTCACGTTGTCAATGTGGTCATACCATTGATGATCTAGGTGTCCATTTGCTTTGGTGCCCTTGTGGGAGTGAGCATTGTAGCCGATTATATGCATTAGGATTATGTCACAACTATTACTTTGGAAAGTGGAGCACATGTTCAAAGGGAATTTTCCCACTTTTTCCCTTGCCACATCCGATGATGAGTGGATATCCTTATCACTAGAGATGACTTGTTACTATCTATATTGGAGTAAATGGATATTTAGATGTATTAAAAATTGGTCAAGTGAAAAAAATCTTGGACCTTGATGGTTGTCGTCATTGTTAACTCAATTCGCATAGATATGGTGCAGTAAACATTGACGATGATAGCACGATGACTGTTCAGGAAAAGACACAATCATATGTTGAATGAACATCATGCAATGGCTTCATTCCCCTTGCTATTGAGATGTATGGGTGTTTTCATTCTTGTTTTGATTCATTTTTGACTGCTTGTGCATAGACCATTATCGCACGTCATCAACGGTCTTTTTAAAATTCCCTTGATGATGTTTTTTACTATTGACAATGTGTGTCCATAACCTTGTAGCACAACAACCATGGAATCTTTTTAAAAAATTATGTATTTTCTGCCCCCAAGATGCATCCATGGAGGTGAAAACAAGCTTGTTTCACTGCCCTTCATATGACCTCCCATATGGTTTAAAACTTTTTTACAAAAAAAATAAAAATAAAATTCACATTGATGTTCACTATTGTGGACGGGTGCCCTAGCTATTGGGGGATGGACACCAGTTGCCATGGCCATTGTGGCCAATGTATTAGTGAGTGATCACCAAAACTATGTTTGCTTGGAACAGAAAACCATCCACCCAATTCTCCTTGTGACTCAATTGTGGATGAACCTCAACGGAATTAATATCTGGTTTCACCTTGGTAGCCCATTCTATAAAAAGTAGGTTCTACATGTAGATGGATAGGTAGAGAAATAGGTGAATATTAGGTGAGTAAATGGGTTTTACATAGGTCAGGGCTGTTTTTGCAGGCTATATACAGCCAAAAAGCTATATTAAAAATTAAAAGTGCCAAAATCAAGTGTCTTTTGAAATTTTAAATAGATAGAATTTGACCAAAAAATCACCAGATTCCTATACATGGTTCAAGTATGTAGCCAAAAATATAGAATGATGTTTATAAAAAAAATCATAGCTGCCTTGTAACCAAATTTGGCCAAATCTTCATGTGGATCATCACCACTTTGGCTTCATCACAAAATTGACAAAAACAAAAACACTGCTACCTACCTCCTAACAACCTGCAAAGAGCTAACCACAATAGTTAGCTAGGGAACTGGAACCGAACAGAAAACTGTTTCCTGACCACTTTCCATCCATCCTTCATTGTGCGCTTGTGGGTGCTGGTTCACTGTGGCCCACATGATGAAGGATGATGGTAACTAATGGCCCTGAAACAGTTTTCTGTTGGGTTCCAGTTCCCTAGCTAACTGTTAGCTCAGTTACTTTTTTTCACTACCTACTAACAACTTACAAGGCTGTTAGTAGGTAAGTGGTAAAAAACAGCCTTACCTATGTATAAATCATCTACTTACCTAGAAGTTACCTATTTTTCTACCTATCTACCTATGTATAAGACCTATTCTTACAGCATTGGTTACCAAGGTGAAACTGAATATTAACTCGATTGAGGTTCATCAACAACTGAGTAATAACAGGCATCCAGTGGATGGTGCGCTGGTGGGTGCTGGTTCACTGTGGTCCACGGTGCTCTGGTAAGTACTGGTTCACTCTGGCCCAAGTTAAGAGTCTAGAAGAGGAGTACTGGTTCACTCTGGCCCCAGTTAAGGGTCTAGAAAAGGTTGAGACTGGCCTTCCATACCCAAGTTCCCATGGAGTGTGGAAAAAGTGTGGAGCACAACATCTGCACACACACAAGCTGTGTGTCAAAGTACAATGTAGTTGTTGGCGAGTGGTCAATCTACTGTTTTAAAATTGGAAGACATGTGCATCACTAGTGGTGAAGAGGTGACCTTCACATGTACTTTACCAAAGCTGCAGCAGGATCTTGAATCTTGACCCATCACGTTTTGCAGAACCCTGCACAAGCAGCTGAGGGAAAAAGGTATCTAAAGTACACAAGTCAAGGACACGCCTTCTGAACTGAATTGCCTGAGAATTTGCAGCACACCGAAGGAGACTGTCTCCGTGCTTGGTTCCAAAGCAGTGTTATAACCAACTAGATTGGGGGTTCCATTGAACCAACAGCAGTGAGGGGTGGATGGTGAGTGAACAGGAAATAGTTTTTCATTGGGTTGATCCAGTTGACTAGTTACCCATGGTGGTTAGCTCCGTTTCTATTTATACTACCTACCTACAAACAACCCACTAGCCGTTTCTTATCAACAACCTATATTCTCAATGCATCTACTTAACTAATAGCCACATATTATCCTATGTACCTACCAGTGTTGGCTGGTTATTACTGTTCTTTTCAATAACCAGTGGAGTAGGTTATGAAAAATTAAAAATTTAAACCCGTTGGTTAACAATTTCAATATCAAAGTAATGACCTTGATTATCAATTTACTAGATCATTCTTTTTAATAACCATTGGTTATGTATAAAGGTTGATTCTCAAATACCTGCCTTGAAAATTGTGAATTATATTACCTAGGTAGGGTTGGCCATGAGTTTTAAACATTATTATTATTATTATCTATTTTCCTAATTTCTATCATAAATATGTGTAGGGTTTAAGGATTGTTAACCTACCTTGATGAAATTCCAATCATCCCAGTAAGTTATAAAATTTGAAGAATCATTAACCGATGGGTGCATTATCAAAGGTAAAAGAACTCAATGGTAGGTTATCAATAACCAGGTGTTCTCTCAATAACCTGCCAACACTGGTAGCTACCAACCTGTCCAATCCTAGGATAAGTTACCCCTGTTTTAGAATAAGTTACCAAGGTGAAACCTGATGTTAATGGAGAGTTGGGTTCTATCCACAACTGAGTCAGAATAGGCTTCAAATGGCTGGCGTGCTGGTGGCTGTTTGTTCGAACTTCTCTCAACCCTGAGTACATAGCAAAGTCTGTACATAGTGGCCAGCTCATGAAAAACTTGCACAGGACAGATACCTTTTGCAGTACTGTACAGCTCCATTGTACAGCCATCTTTATCCTCAGCTGCTCACGTTTGCCTCCATTCACGCAGACCTCTGAATGTGGCAGATGAAAACTTCAAGGCCAAAAGACTTCCAACTAAGTGCTTAAGTTACCCAGTCTCCAAGTCTTTTCGCTGAGCCTCAGCTGTAAATTTTCACATCCCAAAATTTTGAACAGCTTCTGAATGTGTTCCAAAACCCACCACACCCTTGGAAGGAAAGTTTAAGAAATCACAAGCAAAGCAAAACTGCACTAATATTTTTGCATGCTCTCCATAGCCACATTTATCCTTCAGGACTGTGGTTTACTAAATAATAAGTTCAGCTCTCTTTTCTTGTTAATTTGTAACATATTAAAGTTATTTGCAAAGTCAGCATGACAAGAACCAGAATCCCCAGTTTGGCTGAAACATGGAATGAGATGCTTGTGTTGCCAGTACTAGGGTAAACTGGCTCATCACCAAACACTAGCCTAACGCTGAAAACTTTGGCAGATCTTTCTCAATTCTTCTCCATTATGAGTGATTTAAAATGTTATAGGAGCACCTTCTCAAGCTTTACAAATCATCTTCGAAATGCAAAGCCAAAGGAGCAGCCAAAAAAGAGAAGTAAAGAGAATATGTTTTTTCGAATCGCAAAACACATTTTTTTTCATTTTTCTTCATCTTGACCTCTCAATTAGTGCATAACTTTCTCATTTTTGGTACAAATTGAGTGATTTAAATTGCTTCGAAATCACCATATCAAGCTCTACAAATCATCTTACAACTCTAAAGGCAACAAAGTAATATTTAAGGAATTATTGAGGGTTCAGAAATAGGCCATAGCTGTTTGATTGAAAATTTTCTGTACCCCCCCTTACTTGGGGAGTTGTAACTTTCTTGCGTCTAGTCCTTATTTGTCAATCCATATTTGTCAATTTGTAGTGAGATAGATGTGCTGAGAGGAGGCCTCCATCTACTTTTTGGGCACCATAAACAATGGGGCCATCTTGGAAAAATGATGAGCAACCTTACATTATGTGTTCAATCATTGGCCGGTCTACCTTAGTGGTAAAAATTATTTTCATCTTAAATTTCATTGTTCTCACATGTGATAATATTCTTACATTGAGTATTCAACAAATATTGGGCATTTATTGTTATTTCATTATGAATTTGGAAGTTTGGTCCTTTATGGGGACTTTAAGAATAATTCACTATCGAACATGAAAAAGTAAATGGAGGCCCAAATGAAGGACAAAACCAATGTTGGGTGGGTATCAAAAATATTCTTGGGTATCATGTGGGTATCCAAATATGAACCTCTGATAGTATCACTTTTAGTGATACCCTGATTGAAACCCTAATCATCAATTTTCATACAAGTGATAATCGACTGATAATTTTTTTTTTCAAAGTGTTGAGACTTGGGTGAAATAAAACCTCTTACCTAGGTTAGGTTTTCAAGTCGCTGCCACCTAGTCGAAATTAAGTTTAGGTTGAGATTAGGAAGGGGATGCTGGTTTCCAACAATTCCCCTCTCTTACAAAAACCCTACCTACATCTTGTGAAAAATTAGGGATTGGAGCCCTTGAACTCTCCCTTTTACATTATTTTGTTTGGCGTATTGTTATGCATGTTGCAAGTTATTTGATGTTTGTGTTTTTTTTCTCATTTTTTTCCTTTTTTTTTTTTTTTTTTTTTTTTTTTTTTTTTTTTTTCTTTTTTTTTTTTTTTTTTTTTTTTTTCGTTCTTTTATTTTTTTCTTTCCTTGTTGTTTTTGCTTTTTTTCGTCATTGCCATCATGCTTCATTTGCTTCCTGTGTTAGCTCTTCTTGCTTTGTGCCTCATTGTTTTGTTGCGCCCTACTACTTTTATTTCATGCCTTGTTATTTTGCCCTGCCCTATTGTTCCACTTTGTGCCTTGTTGTTTCGTTTCATGCCTTGTTGCTTAGTCATGCCCTATTGTTTCACTTTGTGACGTGCCCCCAAGCTCCTTGATAGACTCAAAGGTGAGTTTGAAGTGAAAATAGTGGAATAGTAAGGAGTTAGGGCACGTTTTTGGGCTCGCAACACTTTGGGGGTAAAAGGGCATGTTGGAGTTTCGGGATGGGACTAAGAAGAATGACAAGCACTTAATCACTCACATGAACTTGCACAAAACTGAACAACGAGTTGGTTAGTGCATAGTTGGAGCACTTTTGGTGCCAAAACAAACCACGGGCAAACTCGGACTCACAAAACTCACCACAGCCTAGACTTGGGGGAAGCCACCACCTTCCCTTTTATAGTATACTTTGTGCCTCTCCATGAGGCCCACATCCAAATGGCATTTTGTCCCAGGACTTCCAAATGGGAGTCCTGAAATTCCCAAAGTTGGGATTCCCACGACTTTGGGGCCCCATAACTTTGTGTTCAGACCTTCGATGGAGATGAGGTTTGAAGCAAAGTTGTAACCTTCGTCAAAATCTTTCCAAGGGTATGTCACACGCCACTTGTACGCAAGGAAATCAGGTTGATTCTCGAATTTTAATGGTCGAAAGTCAAGTTGTCAATTTGACTCCCGACCTTTCTTTTGGCCATAATTTGTGTGTCAGATGTCCAAATGGGTCATGTCATCCCATTTTAGACATATACGTTTCAATAAATTTCCAATGATATAAAGAACTTTTCAATTCAATGGGATTTGACCCCTACAATCACTCTTTGAAGATTTGGGAGTCCATCGGGAGTCCAACTCCCCAAGTGGGAGCTCACTTGGGAGTGTGAGGGCTCATTTTCTCACACTTTCTTGCATTTTCGGGAGTATAAGATGTGCTTCCCGAACTTCCCTCTTGTCCCGCACTCTTGCAAACCTTTGCTTTGGTCGCGAGCCCAAGGCTAAGGTTGTGACATTTTGTGCTTTGTTTTGTCATGCCATGTTGTTTCATTTTGTGCCTTGTTATTTCCCCATGCTTCTTTATTTTGCTTTGTGCCTTCTTGCTTTGCTTTGCTCCTTCATGTTGCATTACACCTTGTTTACCTTAATGCTCTTTTGCGTTGCACTGCACCTTGTTGTTTGTTTCATGACCTATTGTTTCACCTCGCCTTATTGTTTCATTTCAAGTTGTGCCCTTGTTGTTTCGATTAGCCTTATTGCTTCACCTTGCCTTGTTACTTCCTTTCATGCCTTGTTGCTTTACCTTGCATTATTATTTTACACTGTTAAGGTACTTACTACAACTCTTTCCCCCTTATTGTTTCACCCTGTTGTTTTGTTTTGCACTTTGCCCTATTGCTTGCCTTGTGTCAACTAGTACTTCCCCCCCTTTTTTTGATTACAAATGAAAGAGCTTGGAACATCCTTTAACTTTTCAACTTGGTAAGTATTGCCCTTTCTTTTATTTATTTTTATTGAAAAAATTTTTTTTAATGAAAAATTTCCTTTTATTTTGGTTTTTTTTCATTTTAGTTTTCTTTTTTCAAATTTTTTGTTTTACTTTTTTTTTGTTTCTAATATTTCTTTTTGTTTGTTTATGTGCAATATTTTAATTTTTTACATCACCACTTTTAATTAAAAAAAAATCTCCTTAACATTTTTTGTTAATCATGTAGAGAGAGGACAATGAGGTATTTTGAAAGAGGTAGAAATGAAGAGAGGGAAATTGAAAAGTAGCAAACATTATTCTTAAAAACTTGCATGTTTAGAATTTTTTTTGGAAACCTCATTGGAGAAATCTTGATGTTGGGGCTTTTATTGTGTAAATGATACTGTAGCAATTGATTTTGAAAATGCACAATCATGTGTTGTATATTTTGTCATAAAAATGCAGTAATTACAACAAATCCAAGAACACAAGCAAGGAAAGGATTAATTTCTTACTATGAAACAAATGGAACAATTTTTAAAAAAAAACATGTGGATGTAGATCATATGTTTATCGCAAAGAAATTTGCAAAAAAAAATGAACAATTCAATGAAACAAATAGAAGAAAGACATCTTGCAAAAAAAAAGGAAATATAACTAGAAGGTCAATCTTAAAATTTTTGTGAAGCCTTCTTTACCAAAAAAAAAATTGCCACAAAAAGAATTCCTTTTGGACCTTGGTCTTTTGATTGTTAAAAATAATTTAACAATTCAATTTGTGGAAAATATTTGGTTAAAACAATTAACTTTGTGCTTATGTCCAAAGTTAAATTTCCCTTCCAAATATTTTTTTCACAAGAAATATTACTAGGGCTAGTGGAGAAAACAAAGCAATTGCATGTTCTTCTTGCATTGGTAGAATGTCATTGTACAACAATTACCTTTGATTTGTGGATGTTTGAAGGAGCTTATGATGTGTTTGCTATAATTATTAATTTTTTGGGGAAGGATTAGTAGCCAAATCATGTGATTATTGGCTTGTTTGAAGCTATAAAAACTACAAGCCAAACCTTAACTAGAAGTTTGACAAGTTTGATCAATAAGTATGGGTCAAAGAAAAAAAATTTGTTTATGTCAAAGATGAAGGATTTACTCTCAATGCCATGATTTCTACATTAAATTTGTTATGAATTATGAATATTTGGGTTTGGAAGAAAGCTTCCAAGGAACTTGTTCTGGGGCATGCCTTTTCAAAGGCATGTCAATATAGCACAATAGAGGAAAAGGTGTGCAAAAATCTGAAATACATTTCCTTAAATTTGCTTAAGCAAATTCTCAAAAGTGCATCACTTGGTCTAAAAAATATAGGAAGGGAAAACAACAATGGAATAAGGCTTGTGTTGAAATTGGAATTTGGTTAAGGAAATTGAAAATAAAGTAAAAACTTAGTACTCTTTTGCTTTTTAGAAATCTTTTGTTGGTTTTTAATATTTTTACTTTTAAATTGAATTAAAAAACTAATAATTTGTTGTTCTATTTTGTAAGTTTGCTAGTAAGATTGTAATGTTTCAAGAAGCATTGTAGTTTCATTTTGCAATTGTGTTTTGTTGCAATAGACGGATTGTTGTGAGGGTTATTAGTTGAGTGCTTCCACCTCTAATGTCAAATTATTATGGATTGTCTTTCTCCAATTTTTTTTTTCTGTGTTTTTAACCAATCTTGTGGTCATTGGCTATTTAGTGATGCATTACATTTTGTAATTTCGATGAGTTTAAAACTTAAGGAAGAAAATCAAGTTGTTCTTTCATTTGAAAGCCTAATGGAAGAAGATTTAGTTACTAGTGATGAATTAGAAGGATGAAGTTGTTGAAGTATGAAAATGGAACAAAAAAAATGTTGGTTATGTTTTAGATAATTGTTTGTAACACCACTTTTGATTTTCTGATTTTTAACATAAAAATACAATCAACAAAATTTTAATATTTTGAATATAATTTTTTTAGTTGAAAAAAGGTTTGAACCAGTTGGTGAGAACCGCCAAATGACCAGCTGTTCTCAAATTTATGAGAACCAGCATTGTGAAAGCTGGTTTATTTTTAAAAAAATTTGATACCCTGACCTGTTGTAATTTAAAAAAATAAAATAAAATGAAAACTAAAACCTTTTGTAATCTTATTGTGAAAACAGGATCCAATGGGTATCAAAAATCTGATACCTGCCCAACACTGGATGAAACATACCCAAATTTTCTTTATTGGGTCTCAGTAGATAATGCATCTGAAGGTCTCTTTTTCATGCATTACATTGTGGTAAGCTAGCCCATCAGTACCCAACGCTATGAAAATTAACAAGGGGTGTGTCATACTGTGGCCTTGCCATTTACATTAAAAAAAATCTTAAGGCAGAAAAAGAATTATGTAAACTCAAATATTTTACCATGCAAAAATAGACCTAATCTTCAAAAAATCCTCTAAACGAAACCAAAATCCTTCAAGAAATTGTACCTCTATAACTAATCTCAAGTTTCAACACAAGCCAAAATATCATCTTTAAAACATCCTCATATAAAAATATACCTATTACCTAGAGGCTCAAATCCCTTAATCTACTATACTCTATAATGAATTTAAACACAATATTCTTGCCTTAGTAGGCAAGGCCAACAAAGTCTTATATCTTATGCTCCACACAGCACATGGGCTCAATTAATGTGATGTTTATAACAACACCCTATGCTGCCTTTTGCAAGGCTGCCAACCTTGTCTTCCTATGTGCATGCGCACAAAACTGCGAGCAAACTTCAAATTGTATTTGGATGTATGCTAACAACCCACGGCGGAGTTTGTTTGTGGGCCATTTAGAGGTTCTCTTTGTTAGAAGAAATGGCCCACACATGCATGTTGTGCCTCATACTTTTTCCTTCTGGGTTTTGGCAGATTTGGAATCAGTGGAACACAAAACATGTGCATGTCACAAGTGTAAAATATGCTAGCCCCCAATGGGAATGAAATGGTGTGATCATCCCATGGGTTCAAAATTTGTTGTTTCTGGATATATTATTGGCACATAAACTCCAGACAACAAGCAAGCTTCTGTCTTTAAAAATAAAATAAAATAATTTTAAAATTCATGTAAAAGAGTTGGAATTTTTTTAATAAGTAGAAAAATTAGTTGAGTTTTCAATAGAGAAAAAAATTCCAAGTTTTTGGTAGAAAGATTTTTTTTTTGGGGGGGAAAAGAGCACTGACATTAGGCTTTTATTCTTTATGATTTTCTAGGGAAAATAATTGCCTTCTAAAATGACAATGAACAATTTATGTAACTTCTTAGAATTACTCTATCAATAATGCATATGAAAGCAGTTGCAGGGAATATTTCAGTTTAGATTGTTCCAGTTTCACCAGTATAACAGTACAATTATTTTTCATGCGTGCATGCATGCAAACGATCCTCTTCACTCAACTTTCCCCACACTGAATTGAGAAATTACAAAAATAAAAAATAAATAAAACTGTAATTAGTAGTCAGAGACTCAGAGCAGAATGCTCAGGTCTAAATGTGAATTTGTTGAATTTTCCTAGAAATTTTCATTTGTAACCAAACCGTATACAGTAGAGCATATCTATGATCAAGGGGGTCGAAGCTTTTGATTTGTGTCTTTTCTAACCAAGTTCAATAGGTGGTTGTTGTTTCCAAGTTAGCAATGTGAATAAAGCTAAATGTACCTATGAAGGAGCTCTTCTCTTGCTTCAAGGTGGCTTCAATTTCCAGGTTGGTCTCTTCTTCCAGGGACACATTTATTGTTAGTTTTCTACAGTTAGCAATTATATATTGGGTGAAACAAGAGATTAAGGAGCCATGTTGAACTTGAAAAATAGTTGATTACCTTTTAGGATTTGGTCCCTTGATTATTAAGGGTTGATTCCATATTTGGGAAAAAAGCTGGGGAACCAAAAAGTTGGGGATGAATCATGAAAGTACTACCTATTGGAGATATATACCCCACATCATTCAATTGTAGTATTAACAGGCGTAGAGATCAAGTAAACTCTCCCCACAACAATCTATTGGCCCTATCAAGTGGGTGACCTTTTCTCACACCTGTCGAACCAGTCCACTTCATCATATTGCTCTGCCATTGGGCATCCATGCATTACGTGTGGATAAAATTGTCTCATACACAAACATGCAATTTGGCTTAAGCTTAAATCATTTGTTGGGTTGAATAGTTAAATAGCTTCTACCATTGAAGTTTGTGGACTTCTAGGAAATGAATAGGTAAAAGATCCTGTAGAAAATTCTTTCTACAAATGTTGAAATGATCAGAGGAATGCTTCCTTTGTTGAGCCTTCCAAGTTCCCCTGCCACCAAAATATCCAAGGAAAAAAACTTGAACAAAGTTATTCCCCACATGATGGACCTATTCTTACTTTAACTAAGATTTCCTAGTAAAATATTGGCATTAGTATGACAGTCACCATTTCACTTTTCATTTCAGAAAAAGAGTGGTAAAATAATGGCATTACTGTGACTTTCACCAGTTCACTTTTTATTTGGGGAAAAAGTTGCTGCCTTAAAATGGGGGAGGGTTGGGGATTTGTTGAACATACATTAAAGGCCACCCAAATAACCCAAGAGTTTGAAGTTTGGACAAGTATAACATTCAGTAGTCTTTTGGGGTGTTGTTAGGAAGGGGGGGGTGCAAAACTTCAAAAATGGACTTCCTTGAAATGGGTTGAGGATGGGTTCGAGAAGATGCTCTTTTATATACTAAGCTGATAAGCCTAGTTACTATTAAACCCATTGCCTTAATAAAGCAGCTCCTCACAATCTCCAATATCTCAGGATTTGACATTAATGGGAATTTGGAGACGTCCATTAGGAAATCTTTTTACAAGCATTTTTGGGATTGATGTCACCACCTGTGAGGCATCTTATTATTGGACTCCTCATCTTTTTGGCTAACGAACAAAAGACACACATATATCAAAGCATTAGAGTGAATAACTTAGGCCATTCAGCTGGATATTTGCAAACTGTTCAAACAGTGCCAATGCAAATGTGCCTTGTGTTCAGTTTTTCCTTAGTGATTCTGACAAGTAGCCTTAAATTGTGAGTGTGCGCTTCAGCTGTCAGCTCAAAACAGAAGCCAGGCAGGACACATGTACCGATTGCTACCCCCACAAAACAGTGTTATAGTGGTACTACAGTAGTTGTCCCTAAAGTACCGAAAATTGGGGCTACTGGGCTTCATTTTGCTCAAATCGGAGACGAAATGAGAAGTGAGGTTGAAAAACTCGGGAAACCCGATGTTGGCCGGTTATTGGGTTTTGACCCGGTTACCAATTCAGTTATAAATCCGGTTACTAATAACGTGTCAACTGGTTCTTAGTTTTTGATAACTGCTTGGCGTTGAATTTTCAAAATCTAATAACCTAACTGGATCACAAGACCCAATTTATGACATTCCATGACAAACCCTAAAATCAGCTGCTTCTTGGGTTTGTCGTGCAGCAACACAAATGTCGCTCATGGTCCACGTTCCTTTGAGCAAAATGATAAATTCCAAAAGCGTCTGTGGTCAGCTACATTGAGTTGTAGTAGAGCAATACACAGGGCGAGACGCTAAATACCCCCCCGGCCCCCATCGAGCTCTGTCTGGCGCCCTTTCTGGGCCTGGCAGTACAGCCCTGCTGAGAACCGTGTGGTTCTGCCACAGGGTTTAACTTTTTCACTGTAGGACTTAGTTAAATAGAAAGGAAATCATTTTTTAGCGCCTGAATCTATGCCGGTGGATAGTACCATGTTCTACGTTTGGGAGGTTTAGAGTTCGAAACTGCTGAGCGGGGGAAGCAATACAAAAATAATCTGAGCAGAACAAAGAACATGTAGAACCTGGGTTAATGCAGAACCATGCAGGGCATGTGCAAAAACATGTGCAAGAAGACAAGAGAAACATGTGCCGGACAGAGCTGGATTGGGGGTATTTAGCATCTCGCATACACAGGCTCCTCCTCAGATGAATGATCGTTCACTTTTCAAAACCGTGTGGGGTCAGCAGTCAGAAACAAAAGCCAAGTAAAGTGAAAGTGTGGCAGATCCAAGACTCCAGATTACACAGAAGTATATCCATCTCCCATGCTCTTCTCTGTGTGCATACTTACATACATAAATTATTATTATTTTCTGCTCAAGGTGGTCTGTTAATTGTTCAGAACTTAATTGATTGATTGACTGATTGTGTGGGCTTCTTTACAGAACAAGTGTGAACAAAGCTGAATAAGCAAGAGGGACTTTAATGTAGTAAATGACACAATTCTGCCCAGGTTTATGGATCTCTGAAAGCCTTTTTGGGCAATTTCTGTGATGTGGCCAATTGGTGATCATCCAAAAGAAGATTTAGCCAGATCTGGCAGTAAATGATATTGGAAACTAAAAAAAGGAAAATCATTCTGTATATTTCACTACCTTCTTCAACCAACTATAGAACACAGGCTATTTTTCTTAAATTTATTTCTAATTATGGCAATAAAAAATCCCAAATGGGTATCAATTCATTCTCAAGTTTAATTTTTAATTTCTCTTTGTTGTGAGTTTGTGATAATTGTGAGTCAGAGACAAGCACTAGATGTTGAGCAATAATGTCATGTGCATTGGGTAGTAAGTTCCTTCTCTTGATGCTTGATGAATGGTGGCTGACTTCATTTTCACATGACTATAAATGCCCTACCTAGATTCAATTATGTCTAGCCTTATGACTCCTGCTCTTCCTTCATGTTGCAACTAATTGCCAGTCTGCCAGTCTGTAGTTGCTAGTCCACTACTTCAAGCACTGGCAGAAAATTTCTCATGTATCCCCAGGGCACCTTATCCGGTAGAAATTCTCATTAAGGCTTTTTTAATTTATTATACCCAGTGGATACCCGCCCTGGTATCATGTGAATTTCTTTTTAAATAATTTTCTGCGACTGCTTTATGTCAAGTAATGAATGGCCTCCCAAATAAGCGGCCCTCAGCTACACCTTGGGTGGGCAGTTATTTTGAGAACTGCCCACTCCTAGGGCATTACCCTACTCTTTTAACTCCTGTTGAGTTATCAGAGATGATTACAGAAGATACCCTTTCTTCCCTGGACCTGTCGGTCATCAAAAGTCTGAGAGCTATCCTCCTAGCTCTTAAAACTTGAAGGGAAAAGTTGGGGCAAGCTTGGATTTGGGAGTGAAGGGCTATGACCAACCAATGTTTTTTCTGGTCAATTTTGTGTCGTAGCCAAGTGGGGATGATCCACAGGAAGATTTAGCCAAATTTGTCTTTAGGCCATATATAAAATATAGAAGCTTCTAAAACATCTTTCCATATTTTGGGCTACCTACTTCAACTGTATAGAAGTTTGGATGTTTTCTTAAATTTTGGTCGAATTCTGTCTATTGAAAATATAAAAAAGCTCATGATTCTAGCAGATTAAATTTTAATATAGCTTTTCTGACTGCATATAACCAGCAAAAAAAGGCTGCTACCCACCCTGGCCCCCTTTAGATTGAAGGATTCATTTTATTATTGGGTTTCCAAATCGAAGGAAAAAGTATTTTTTGCTCATGAGCTCCAAGGATTCAACATTAGACCCCCTCTCAAGGACAAGAACGCTTCAATTTTGAAACCCTGCATGTTCATTGTAGTCCATAAAGTGGCAGGTAATTGCGGCTCTTGTTATGTCATTTTTCTTCTACCACTGGTTTGAAAATTGGTTTACTTTTTGAACAGAAGGAGTATTTGAAGTAATCTTCTTCACTTTTCAAAGTGCCTGCCTCCACAGACTGAGCAAAATTTCTGCAAGTGCTTGATGTTGGGGGGCAAAACACCTACCTTTGTGCAATTTCAAGTGTGGAAAAAGCACTCCAAATTTCGGCTATGGTAGGCGCCGACACCACTGCATTAAAAAAACCTACTAGCCTACAATTTATTTTTGCCTGTAGCAGCCATTTCTTGACAATCCTTCCCAGTCAAAAAGGCTTTCTCATTCACACAAACCCAAAGACAATTGGGGAGAAAAGTTCCAATAAAAACTTTATTTTATGGTATTAACACCTTAAAACTGCTTTTGTCGTTTTAGGAATATGAAAAACCGACCGGACTCGATCGTGCTTATAGCCTCCTCCTTTGATCTCAACACAACTTAAGCTTCTATGCAAGGTAACATGGCATGAAGTTGCAAGTGATTTGCCATTTGCAGCTTTTCCAACACCAAGTAAGACTGAATCAAACCTGAGGGGAAATCAGACCCTGGTTAGGAATCAATTTGTTCCCCTGACATACATTGGATGACTTAGTCAAGTTAGTTGTGTGTTTCACACTAAATTAGTTCAAAGTGCTATCTTCCACTCGAAAGGGGATTATTTCTTAATTTTGGTGTTCTTAATATTTTCCATCTGGTTTCCAGCTAAGTTCCCATAATAATTCCTCAAGTATGTTCTCAATAAAACCAGACTTTATTCCAATCCTTTGCCCAAAATTCTACTTTTAAGTAGGCCGAAGGGGAAAATTTTAAAGTATTCTATTTTGGGAGGGTCCAAAGTTTCAATGTGTTTTTGGTAATGAGGCAATTAAAGAGGCCCATCACCCCAGTTTGTTTTTTTAGTTGAATTTGGCATGTGCCCACAACTGATTAATATGAATCAGACATCCCCCATGAGTATGGCATGAGTTTGACGGAGGAGGGGGCCAACACTCTAACCATTAGGTGATTTTGCCTTAAAATCAAGTTCAACTTGTAAGTGTGATGGTTGCAAGCAAAATTGTTTGACTTCTCATGAGGGAGGAGAGAGGAAACATCTTTACATATTCCTTGCTTCCTACTGTCTACACACCCAATGTTGGGCAAAGAGTCGAGCAAAGGAGGAGATGCAGAGATGCCTTCTGATTATACTACCCAGCACCCACCATAATAAACACCCACTTACATTGGTACTAGGTAGTTACGTAGGTCTGTGTGTTACGTGGGAGTGGGTTCATCCACAACTGAGTCATAATAGGTTTCCAATGGATTTTGCATTGCTGTGATCAAACTAGGGAATATGTATACTGTTCTTCTTGCAACTAGTCAATTAGAATATATGGCTTCTGAAGATTATATCAAGTTCTAGCATGTCAAATATGCACTTGTGACTCAGTTGCTTCCAAATCTTTACCAGTCTTTTATTTATTTACTTATTATTATTTTCTAATGTTGCAATGCAAACACTGTGGAGAGCATCCCCAGACATATTTCGTCATAATAGGCGACACTTTTTGTAGAGAACGATTAAAAACAGTGGATACAATTGTGACAAAAATCTCCCCCAAAACAAAATTGGGTGAAATTTGGTGAATCTTTGGCGTGGAAAAAAATGTGATCTCCACCCCCCACCCCCCTCTTGAGGAAAAGAAAAAGACTGTTCCTTACATGATAAAGATTTGTTGGCTTCAATTAACTGTAGCCTGGTTTTAGTAAAATTAAGTTTGGCTAATGATTCCCACCCATGGGATCTGCTGCTGCTTTGCTTCCTACATATGTGCACTCACATGTCTTTGATGACATGTGTGATCTTTCTGACCTTTCATGACTTAAAACATAGTACTGCAGTAGTTGAATAGCAGGCTCATTGGGTCTCTGCCAAATAATTATTTAATTGTGAAGATTTCATGTTGACACATAAAAGATTCCCAAATATTACAAAAAAAAGTTTCACTTTCCTTCACAAAAAAAACTTTTGTTGTAGAAATTTTTTTTGGTGAAAATTTCAGCATGCCTAAAATTAATATAAATATTTTTGGAACCTGCTATTCAACCAGGATAGTGATTTTAACAGCCACCAAACAATCAGTGCCCCCCCTCTCCCCCCAAGTTTGACATGCTGATTATGGTGTTCCATTTAGTTTGTGAATTAGGAAGAGAGCCAGAACATCATGGGTTTTTTTGGCGAGAAGCTAAATACCCCCTATGGAGCACTGTCCAGCGCCCTTTCTGGGCCTGACGGTGCAGCCCTGCGATGAACCGTGTGGTTCTGCCGCAGGGTTTGACTTTTTGACTGTGGAGGTTATTCAAATAGGAAAGAAAATGCCCTTCGTAAGTGCGTAAATCTATGCCAGTGGTCTGTAGCGTGGTGTGTACCTGGAAGGTTCAGATTTCGGTTCCTGGGAACTGCTGCGAAACATAATGTTCTAATTAAATTAAACGAACATTACTGAGTTCTTTTGCAGAATAAAAAGAACAAGTAGAACCATGCTGCATGGTTTTATGCAGAACCATGCAGGGCCGAAAAACATGTGAAAGAAGATAAGGGAGCTCTATGGGGGGTACAAAAACCCGCCTGCAGGGTTTTTTGTACCCCGCATTGCTTCTGTGAACTTTGTCTGCCTAAAGCAAAGAATGCAGAAACCTTGTTTTGGATTATTGGAAGGGCTTCTTAACCATTAAATGTCCAGGAATACAGAAATACACTGAAAAGTGGACCAAATTGGTTTGCCCTGACATTTACAGGTTAACTAGATGAAGAATCAAGATCAGGGCCAGATTGAATCCACAGTCACCAGCGCACCACACCACAGGGTATGAATGGTGGGTAGACAATAATAAACACTTTCCCATGGGGTACTACCAGTTGCTTAGCTAACCACAGTGGTCAGATCAGTTTTTTGTTTATGTTACCAACCCATGACTTTTTGTGCTTACTACCTACAGGTCTGTTGTCACAAGGCCAGGGTGAACATGCACCTAAACTGGTACTTTCACCTTCTTGGGTGATCCCTTTGATGATTTTAGCAGCCATTTTTAACCCAGAAGATGTCAAATTTGGACTCAGAGACCCTGATTTAGACCTGGGATCCGGTATTCACCATGGTTAATGCAATCTCAAAAAATTCTGGGTTTGAACCATGGTACCAGTGTAGTGCTAGTTCACCCAAGGCTGACAGAATTTGGTGAGGATGAAAGTTTGTCACAATACACTTTCCAGTCAGTAGGTCATGGGTGCGGTGAGGAAATGATTTGCACAATATTTTGGATGGGGTAGACACTAGAAGAGGCCCACAGATCACATGCCAGTAGATCTACTCCTACTCTTTGGAAGCCATTATTAACCCAGCAAGCCAGGAGGGTACAATTCCTGGTTAGAATGCATCTGGTGGTAGCCACAACTAACCCATCAAGGATGGCATGATTTTTGGCTAAAATTCAATAAGTTGTAGCCACAATTCTCCCTGGCAAGAAGGGCATAATTTTTGGGCTAGAATTGAAGCAGTGGTTTCCACAATTAACCTGGCAAGAAGAAGGGCCTGATTTCCAGCTACAATGCTTCTTTCTGTTCGGATGCACAGTGCAACAAGTGGGCAAGCAGATTCACTGCAGATTTGCTTCACTTCCCTTGGATCCATGAATGTGTTCCCACTCCACTCTCTGTAGTACAGCTGCAGATGCCTCCAGCCTGAAAAGCCTTTTCCAATGTGATTGTCAGTTTTTGTGGACAAATTGTTGTCCCCAAAGGTAAGGGGGTGCTTTTCAGCATGTACCCAGACTCCCAGGGGGCCAGCCCATGGAGTCGGGGTACAATGTGCAATTGACGAAGTGTAGATCACTTACTTTAAAAGAAAAAGTGAATTGTCCAACAATGTGTCTATGTGCATGATGACTTTTCCACAATGGAAAGAGGTCTGCATCCCTCCGACCCACCAAGCACCTATATTTGTAGGATGATGAATAGCAAATACACCAAAAAAACACCATTATTTATGAATATCCCATCTCAGGATCTCTGTGTCCAAATTTAAGATTTCCTGGGTTAAATATAGTCTCTAAGAGGCCTCATCACTCAAGAAGGTAAGAGTACCCACCACCTCAGGTTCACGTGGCCAGGCACTGGCCCCTGGAGCCCCAAGTACCTATTTGCAAATGCATTTCCATAAGTTACCTCTTTATATGATGAAAAGACATGTTCAGAGAGACTTTCTTTGGCTCTGCCTGTAAGAGAGAGAGACAACAGAACAATGAAGTTTTTCATTTGGTCCCACTTTTTCAAGAATGTTCATGTATCATCTATCACATCATTATTTTGTGAACTTCATGGAACATTTCCTCTTTTAACTGTTGCTGCCTTGAACTTGACATACGATGATGATGAACCATTCATTTTTTATATGGTTCCTTGACCTTTGACTTATTCACACAGAAACTGTTGCTGTTGAGTGACATGGCTGAGATGGGGCCAAGAAATTATTTTTTGTCTGGTGCTTCCCTTCGTCCATACAATCTGGTGAGGTGAGCTATCCATCCACCTCAAAGTGCTTGAGGCATTGCTTTCACTCACTGCATGTAGCTGGAATTAATATTACTGTTTTTCTCTTGAGAAGTCAGTAAGCAATATTCTTGGTGGAACGAATGTAGACTCTAGAGGGGTATATAATGCAAGCATATGAATGAAGTTTGGGGGGAAGGGGGGAGGGCGGTGGGGGAAACTAATATTTTGTAAATTTTAAAACCTTAACTCAAGTTGCACTTAGAATAATTCCATGCCTTGTGGGCTAAAGAAGAATTTGAATCAAGACTGCCACTTAATGAAGATCAACCTTTTTGTTAATGCTTGTTGTCTATTAGCACCTGACCAAGCTACCACTCTGTAGGTTTTACAGTTCACATAAATCATTGATCAAAAGGAGCAATCCAATACAATAATCATAGGTACCTAGTTCCCTCACCCTTTTCATTTTTTGTGTTTTGCAACCATGTTTTGCCTGAATACATCATTCAGGATAATTTCAGAAATCCTGTACAATATTCATCCAAGTAGCTGATGATGAATGAATAATAATGAAGAGAAAGCTACCACCAACCACCCACAACGTCATCTATGCCACAACAATGTAAATACACTAGTTGGTCACTAAAGTTGACCTGCCTAGTTACTTACCATCTACCTACATCTACTTCCCTAATAGACACCACCTATGATCTTATCTACTTACCTTGTACCTACTTTTAGGACCAAGTCATCAAGGTGAAACCTGACATCAACTCAGGTAGAGAGTTCACCTACAATTGAGTCATAATGAGCTTCCAATGGATGCTTTGTTGGTGTGTGTTGGTTTGCTCTAAGTAGCCCTTCTTTTGGTAGTTGGGATGTGTAGGAATGCTAATGCGTCTTTGTTTGTTTGTTTATTACTACTCCTGACTCAGGAGTATGGTGCATTTTTCTGGGAGCTTCAGCTATTGGTTACTTCATTTTTTGCAACCACGGTGAATTTTGGTTCTTCTATTGCATGTGGCTAACCTGCAAAGTGGTTGCTGGGATGGCTTTGCATTACCTTTATGACAACAACAGAGAGTAGCAGTCAAGAGAAACAACAAATATCACCTGGAGAATTTGCAATTGCTAACCATGAACTCAAAAGTGTCTCAACTTTTTGGATGCAATGAACCCTGGTGGCTAGGTAGGGTGAACCAGCACTCACACTGTTACCATGGTACAAACCCCAAAATCCACTTAAATTGCTTCTAAATATTACAAATATCCCATGCTTACACTAAAATAGGGTCTCAGAGTCCAAATCTAACCTTTTGGGGCTTACTATGGTCACTAAGAAGCCTCATGAAATACAAATCCATTTAAATTGCTTTTAAAGATTACAAATATCCTATGCTTAGACTAAATCCAGTTCTGAAAGTCCAAATCTAACATTTTTTGGGCTTAATATGGTCCCTAAAGAGCATCACCACCGGTCCACTGGAAACTGGCCTGCACGCCACTTTTGGATGAAGTAATACACCACAGTGGCGTGAAAGTGGGAGCAGGTACACCAAATTGTTGCCATATACTGGGGTTTCATGAGACACGGGAAAACAAAAAAAACACTGCTGCTAGTTGGGTGTTTGCATTTACTGTCCACACAGTTACTGTTACTGATTGGCTAGCCGCATTAATTGACACACGTGTGATCTTTACATATTCCTAAGTGTATAATGTTTACTATCTACAGTTTGTGGGTTGGGAGGGAAAAACTTTTAACACAAAATTTGGATGTGAAAACATGACGTGCAGACCATTTCCCAGTGAACCCCTGGAAAGCATCTCCACCGCAAAACTGTAAACAACTCCTTCATGTTAAAATAGAATAATGTTTAATGATCACTGTCCCCACCCACAAACGTGATAAAAGCCCCTTTAATCAGTCAAAGACCATTTACATCTTTACATCTGGACGAGTAATAGTCACTGTCCAAATCCATACTCGAAAAAAGAGTTTAAAGGGTTAAAATGACCACTGCAAAATGGACATCAATACAGCAGTGCAGCGGAATTTACGCTATCATGCTGCAAGATGTAATGAGAAGGGGTGTTTGCAGGTGTGGGGTGGAGGTACTAAGAGGCTTCACTGAAAAGCAAAGGTGAAGGTACTAGTGTGGGTGTTGGTTCACTCTGGCTGTAGTGCATCTATGGCCAGGGTACAGTGGTACCTTGCCTTACTTTTTGTGAGACCTCTCTACTCATATCAGTCAAACAGCCAGTACTCTTGAATAGTGTGAAACTAATTTGTGGATGTAAAAATTTGCAACATGCAATGCCCTTCCAAGATGGACAGGAAAAAGAAATGATTGTTCTTTATTGACCAACTATAATTATTTGGCCAAATTATGACATTAAAATAGCCTCTCACTTTATGTTGCCCAGTTTTTCATGTTTATCAGACAATAATTAACACTATTTGTTGGGTGCGGTAAAACTAGATACAGGCCCAAATTTTGGGGGGGGTGCAGATGCTCCGTTTAGTCCTGGAAGACTGGGTATTTTCAATGTTGGGAAGCTTTTAGTTTTTACCATGGTACCATGTGTATGTGCTGGTTCACCCAAATTTATCACTATTTTGTCTGATAACAGACAAGTAAATTTTTTAGGATTTGAAGTATTACCAAGTTTTTTCATCATTTGGGAGATTTCCTACTTTGACAATTATGAAAGGAAAAGAAAACTTCAACACTTAGTGTTATCTCTTGCTCTTGGAAGTTCTCTTAGTTGTCCTCCCCGCTATTTGCTGTGGCAGTTGAAACCCCATCAAGTAGTACTACTCTACTGGCAACGATAAATCTCAAGTGCAAGTACGGATTTGATTCACTTGTGTAAGAAAATAATATAAGTATCATGGACAGCTTCTGATTGGGTCCACTTCTGTCCTGCAATCAGTCTTTTGTGCAGTAGTGATACAGTGTGTTGATAAGAATACTTCCTGGAGTAGGCTATGGCTGAGTGCACTGGTGAAGAAGGTAATGGTGGTTTTGGGATGTCAGACAAGTTAATAATAAGACCTTCAGACAGCCCTTTTTTTTAAAACTGGGGGGAAATTTTAATCATTTTGTGGAAAAAAGGGCCCATAAACATCAACAAAGGATTTTTGAATAAAAAATGACCTAAAAAAAGTTTTTAAATCAGCAGGTTTTGCCATAGGTTCTAAATATTGTCACTGCCTGTTAGAGCCTATGTGCAAAACCTGGAAAAAATAACACACAGGTTCAGAGGTTAAATTCTTGCTATTGCATTCCATAAGGTTATTCAAAACAAATAAAATGCTGCACATAATAAAATTGGCAGCTGATTACTTTCATAAATCAGTTTGTGAGCATCATTTTATAACCCAGGTTATGTATTGAGGAATGGCAGGTCTAGAAGGGATCATGTTATTTGAGGGCATGACAACAAGACTAATAGCATGCCCTCCCAGGCTCTAAAACAAAATTAGTCCCCTCATGTGAGAGAAAATTTGCCACTGTGGGTAATCTTTTTCTCAAAATGACAAACAATATAGAAGGATGCTTTTAAATTTTGGATTTTGCATTTTGGTTTGTAGTCATATTTGCTTTAATCATCATATACATGTTTACAGTTTCAGCTATGTTACAAAATTTACAAATTTATTTTAAAGAAAAAAGCACATTGTAGCTTGCCCTTCTTCAACATAAGAATAAGAATAATTTGCCACCCTTGAGACACCTTATAGATTGCCTCAAAATCTACAAGGAAATATTGTAAAGAGGCTAACGCAAAAGACACATGAGATCAGGTTTTTTGTTTTTTTTGTTTCACTCTGAAGTTGATTCTTCTAAAGACATACATATGTATATATGAACTTGGGCTCTGTGTTGCTGTGCATTACCAGTGACAATCAACGTATTTTTTCTTCTCTTATGTTCCCATATGGTTTCCAATAGTTCATTGTTGTTTATCTCAATGTTAGATTTTATTTAAATTAATATAAATATCATGGACATGAAAATGCACATGTTATTTTTGCCTTGTTATATTCATGTTGATGGGTAAGGAAAGAAAAATGAGATAGTCATAAAGATAGGAGGTAATTATTAGAAAATTTAATAAGAATGAAAATAATTATAGGAAAAAAAATGAGGTAGTTATGCTTTAAAATGAGAAACATGAATTCTCTTTAGAATTCTTTAGGGACAACCCTATGCAAAATTATGCAGAATGAATTGTTTAGAAATAACCTTACAAAAGATTATGCAAAATTTCCCATATAGCACTTCCTCAAACTCTCTTGTCATTGGAATTCACTAACAAGCATGTTTCAACATGATGCAAACTCATGAGTGAGTGAAGCATATTATGCATCTGCCCTACCCCTACCCTTCAAGGCTCAAGCCCACACCCATCATGGATTTACACTTATTGTAAACTTTCTTTAGAATCACAAGCACCATACCCTTCTATCCTTTATTACTTAGTGAATTCCTTTGGACTGAAGTTGTTCTTTCTTGTTGAATAAGATTTCTTTCTTTATGAAAGCTGAATAAATACTAGTGTTGGGTGTGCAGTTGTGAGGAAAGTGGGGTCTCTTGACACAAGGTGGACAATGTCATGGTGACAATATTCATAGTCACAAGGCTAGGAGTATTTGGATTTGAATATTTGTTTATTTGCCCAAGTTTTGAGCCCATGACAACCGTATGCTCCTTCATTCTTATTGTTCTAGGTTTTTCCTTTGTCACATGTATAACTATTAGGTTTCACCACCTTCTTTCTTTTTGTTTAAACTTTAAACCTGTGTTGTACTAATATAGGGAGCAACCTGGGTATATACTATTTGTATGTATACTGGCATTGAAGAACATACAAGTCTGACATCACCTAAGGCAGAGACAACATTATCCTTATACCAATACCAGACTGGTAGGGACTAGGGACCAGCCTCATATCAATTTTATACCAATACTAGTTTGAACCCCGTGCCTAATGCACAGGTGTGTGTGTATTTGACGGTACATATTAGAAAATTACAATTACAAACTACATTTTCAAAACCTCTTTATATACGACATTTCGCATGTATCCATGGAGACCCTGGCCGCTGAAAATCTTGATGTTTGCACTGCTTGTGACCTGTGAGATAGCAACATACACCTGACCATGGGAATAGACCGGAGACGGCAAATATACCCCAGCGTTGTTCAACTTGTAAGTAAGTAGTAAGTTACTTATTTAGTAGGTATCAATATGTTGAAAATTATTTCTTTGTTTTTGTATGTTGATAAGTTCCAGTATCCAGACCCCCTCCCTATTCATAATGGTTAGGGTTCTCAATTTAATACCAATATCAGTACACGATTTATAATTATAATTATGGCATACCATGCAAAAATCAGCCTTGGGCCCAATACCAGGACCAGGCTGATATGAAAGTATTAAAAATGATCCAAGACCAGTACCGTACTGGAATGTGAAAAGAGACATATTAGTACAACACTTTTAATAAAGAGTATATTAATACAGTATCCACTTATATGAAAGAAAACCATATAAAAGAATAGGCACCTAGGGGGCGTTATCTTCCGAATGAGAAGTAACTTTTGAGGGCATCTAGGGTCATGAATGCTGCACTTTATTCTATTCCCCTTCCTTTTGTTTTTAAAAAGGGGAAACAATCCCCAACTATATACCATACCAAAACATATCTCTAGTGCCACTTGATATCAACCCATGGAAGGGCATCTCACTCTACACGTTCATATGTGAAATAGGTCCTATGGTGGTGTTGTTCTGTAGCACAACATTGCCCAAAGTTTCACAGTGTATTTGGAGTGCACCTTGAAATAAAAAGATTTGCTTGGCTACATGGGAGCAATCTTACCTTTTTAAGGAGGAACACTTAGTTTTGAAATGTTTGTCTGTACAAAACAACGTGGAGACAGATGCTTTATGGGCCACAGTGAACCAGCACCCACCAGTGCACCATGTAGGATGAGTGGTAAGTGGTCGGGAAACAGTTTTCTGTTGAGTTCCAGTTCCCTAGCTAATCATGGTTTTTAGCTTAGTTAGATCTTTTTCTACCTACTTACTAAACAGCCCATACCTATGTATAAAGTAATGTTGTGCATGTAAATGGTTTGGGACTCACACTCTGTGTAAGTGTAAATCCCATAATGAAATTTATTTACACTCCGTGCAAGTGTAAAAATAAATATATTTATCTAATTTAAAATGGTTTGATAAAACAACATAAATGTAGAAATATATATATTATATGATTTTACATGACTATCTAAAACAATGTAAATATATAACAATATAAAAAATATGATTTTAACTTGAGGGGAGATTTCATAATGTTTTTGAAGATAAGCCAACTAAATGGCCCATTGCAAAAAAAAAACCATTGAAATATACACCCATAACTAATTCATATGACTTCGCAAGAAGATCTGGTGATTAAAGATATATAATAAAACTATCTATAAAGTAAGGAAAACAAACTAGAACCCTGAGTTTGATCATAAATAGGGTGATATTCAAAAAAATAAAAAACATTAGCGTTCAAGGAGGGGGGGGGGGACCTAAGTTTTTGTGGTGAACTGAGTTTCACCCTGTCGTTCCTGTTGTTGCATATATTTTCACTGCTCCTACTTGCAAAGCTACTATAATTAGTCTTCAACCTTGTGCATTAAATGCTGATTTTCAGCATTTCATTCCCAGATTTAATAGAATTTCATTACTTTGTGGATACCCCTGAAAGAAGGGTTTGGGGTGAAAGGAGGCCCAAAGACAGGGTGATTTTACAAATACTAAATTAGTATTTACACTACACTTATACGCTCCAAAACATTTATACAGTGCCTGTAAGTGTATTTGACAAATATTTACACTGGCCTTGTACAAGTGTAAGTGTAAAACATTTGACCGTGTAAGTGTAAATGATTTACATTTGCACTGGATTTACATGCCGTATATACAGCTACTGACACTTACATGCACAACACTGGTATAAACCATCTGCTTACCTATTTGTTACCTATTTTCCTTCCTACCTACCTATATATGAAACCTATTTCCTACAGAAATGGTTATCAAGGTGAAACCAAATATTAACTCAGTTGAGATTCATTCACAACTGAGTAATAACAGCCATCCAGTGGATGGTGCGCTGGTGGGTGCTGGTTCACTGTGGCTCTTGGTAAGGCCCTTGAATGATGGTGTAACCAGAATGCAGGCACCACTGTAGCTGACTCCTCGGGCAGTACCCTTATTCTGGTAATGTCCTCCAGACATACCTAACACCTACCAACCACATGGAGAGGACATACTCTGCATCATTAGTTTTACCTGGAAATTGACATGATAAGCCATTTTTTAAAGATCCATTACACTGGTGTAAAGAGACCCAGGTGTGCTGAGCTTCACTGGTTTTAGCTGGTATTTTCTTTTTTCTTTTGATTGACCAAAAGTGATGAAAAACGACATTTTACACGGAAAAAGAAGGTTCTCCCAAATTTTTCCCAGAAAGAATTTTGCAAAAATAGTGAGAATTCACCACGCCAAAAATATGGGTTCTCCACCAGTGTTGAGCTGTTATTGGAAATAGGACCAGCTTGTCAGGTGAGGTCTTAGGATTCATACCTGTGGTTCTCAAAAACTCAAAGACCCAGTTCTGGTATATAATCACAGTTCTCAAAGTTTTGAGGAAAATCAAATAACCAACCATACAACTGCCAGATCATTGCTGGTTCTTTCATGACAACTGTGGGTTCTTTTAGGTTATTGAAACAACCGGGACCAACCAGTGTTTTTTTTTCAGTTTTCTGGTTTTGAAAGTTTGGCGATTTTTTCCCCCCAAAAAAGCATTTCTGATCCTATTTTTACCCTTAAAAGAGGAAAATTTCCAAACTTTTCCCAAAAAAAACTATTGTCATTACGCGCTGAGAATTCACCCAAAAAAAGCACTGGGACCAACAGTTCTTTTTATTCTGTTTTATTTCAAAGAACCAGCGGTTCTTCTCTGGTTTTGAAATCATTTAAATACCCAAACTCACAGTTCACTATAAATTCAAATACCCGCCACAAGACTGATTCTCACCCCTTGCCACATTTGGAAACCCCCTTTCACATGGATTCCTTACCCGACACTTTCCAACTGCCCATTTTCAAATCATAGTTGCGCTCTGGAGGCAGCAAATACATTTAAAAGATCTAATACAGATTAAAAAGAAAAGGTAATATTTACTTGAAATTCGAAAATTTCAAGACTTTAAAAAATCTGAATTAAGAAATATTGAACCCAAAATTTCCAAGTATTATTCTTCTGTTTATATATATAAGAAGTTGGCCCCAAATGTTAAAGTATTATTTTATTGTGTATATTTTCAAAATTTTAAGATATTGTCACAAAATTTCAAGTCTATTTTTATTCTGCATATTTTCTTTTTCGTTTATTTGGCCCCCCAATCACTACACAGGATCAATCGCCAGAAGTCAGAGAGAAAATAGTAAAAGTAGCCAAAAATATACAAGGATGATGAAAACTTTATACTTTCATTTCTAGTTTATAGACACATTTGGCTAAATCATCTTCCTATTTATAATCGCCACTTTGGGGCTATTTCAAAAAAATCAGAAAAGACCACCGGGCTAACAAGTCGGAGTCAGACCAGCAGATGATTTTTTCGGGCAAATTTTCGCACTTTGTGGCGATAAAGCATTTTGGAAAAAAAATTACTGTAAATTCTGAAAAAATTGCTATATATTATTTGAAAATTTTCACCAAACCTTGGAAACCCCAAAAAAAAAGAAAAGAAAGGAAAGAAATACGAAAAAAAAGAACCTTTTTTTAAAAGGAAAGAAACCCTGACACCGACCAACCCAGCCACCTACCTATATACCTGCAGGGCCCTACGATTACGTGATAAGATCGACGGAGCACAGTGGACAAGAATGGAAGTCGACAGTTCGGGAAGAATGAGTGAGCCGGACGGAATGATTGGAGGGGGGGAAGAAGGGATTAGTGAGAATTAGTAGAGAGAGGACGGGATTAGTGGGTAGATTAGTGAGAGGGGAAGAAAGCTCATAAGGGGGCGAGGGAGCAAGCATTTGCTTTTGCAGCAGATATCAGGATCGAACTCTAGTGTCTTCCGTCTTCTCTCTCTCTCCTTCTTTCTCTCCTTTCTCGCACAGCACTTAGGCACTGGGGTTAGAATCGGATGCGAGCACGAGACTGTTTTTTCTTCCTGCCAAGAAGAAGAAGATCTCTCTGGTTATATCAAATTAATTTGAGATCCAATCACCAGAGGTTTTGCTGGTGGTCTGTCTCTCACTCATGGTTGGAAAATAGTTCTCGTTGCAAGCATTCCGCACTCACTCACACAGCAGGCTAGGCACTTGTCACGCGAGGGATTTCAAGAAGTTCGTATTGCAGGTGGGGTGGGTTGGGTTGCAGTGGGGCTAGGGGCCTGGGGTTTGGACGTTTTTGTGAGCAACAAACAAACAAACAAGCAGCAAAAGCACACAGGCTAGGCACTTTCTTGCTGGGGTGGTGGTGGTGGTGGTGGAGTTCCTTGATCTGCGCACCATCATCGTCTCAGGCAAAGCTAGTAGGCTAGGCACTTCGGGTTGGGGATTCAGGCTAGGCACTGGAGGATCACTGCACTACTGTTGCGCTTTCTTTCTTTCTTTCTCTCTCTCTCTCTCTCTCTCTCTCTGTGTTTCTTTGTGTGCCTCTGTCTCACTCCTCTTCTTCTTTGTCTCTCTCTGTCTTTTTGTTTCTTGTTTTGTTTGGTTGTGTACTGACTCGTGCACTGCACACACACTCACGGCATGCACTTGTAGCTTTTAGTACTTCACTTTGTCTTCTCAGATTAAATCAGCTGTCTTTCTGTTGCAGCTCTCGGGCCTCCAAGCTCTCTGCATCAGGTCGTCGAAGAGACTGCTACACTACTAACTTCACGAACGGGAGACAGAACTTTCGTGGTCTCCAGGTTCGCATAACCCACGCACGCACGCACTCTAGGCACTCTCTCACTCACTGCAGTTTGCAAGCGTGCACCGTAGTTTATACACTCACCGTACTAACTGGTGTGCAGTAGTACTCTCCTTGTTTTTCGTTCACTGTCTCTCTGTGGAGTTTTCTCTTGAAAAAATACACACGATTTTTTTATTGTAGGCTTGTCTTTATTGTGATATTCGGATTTGGTTCGCTCTCGATTGAGAGCCCAGCTTCAGTTGTATTTTTTTGGGGTCTTGTTCTTATTAGTTTCTGGCAGGGGTGGGGAAAGGGGGGTGTTAGATTCAAGGGGGGAGAGTCAATCAGATCTGCTCTTTTTTTCTCTTTGGTGGACCTCTTTGAGTTCTCGGTACAGGACTTGGGTTGGAATTTCCTTTGTTGGGGGATAGGGGGGAGTTCTGGGGGAGAAAGTGAAGGACGAATTTTAAGTGTACCCTAAGTTTTAAGATCCCCTTTTTTCTTTATTTTCCTAGTTTTCGAGTCTCAGCAGCAGATTAGAATATATCGCCGGTCTTTCATTCTGAGTTGTTGCAAGATTTTTCCGCATCAACCCATCATCGTGCATACCTTTTAAACTTGCACGGGGGGGTATCACTCAGGAGAAGAAGGTTCATCATGTCTTTTTCCTTACTTATGTCTTGTGTCTGGTTTTGTATTATTACTGCTTAGAGAAAGGAGGGGGTAGGGAAAAAAAGACTGGTAGATCTAGATTTCCAAACGGTGAGAGAGAGGCGAATTTTTGGTCCTCTCTTTCCTCCCGAGGTTAGACTCTCATTTAGTCTCGTACACTTTTTTGTGGGCACTGCAAATTAGTGGCGGATGGTTAGAACTGCGACAGACGTCCTCTGTACGTTTTTCAAGGTCATCAGGGGCTTTGTTGATTTCAAGGCTTGTTTTTTTTGGGTCGGTCTGAAACATTTCAGCAAAAAGGCCGCAGTTCATTTCCAGCTTTAGGAGAGTCCAGGATTCCCAAAGAATCAAAGATCCAACAATTTTTTTCCTCTTTCACTATGTTCGGGATCAGATCTATAATTTCAGTGTGTTGTTGTGTACAAACATAGTTAGTGTCTTCTTCTCTCGTTGCAGATCGTCGATTCCTAGCTTGCGCAGACTTCTTTTTTCTCTCAATTTGCTTAGTGTCTTTTCTCCCTTGTAGATAGACTTGTAGCTAGATCATCACAGAGAAAGGGTTTCCTTAGATGCAGCTTAGTTTCTTATTCTTCATCCTGGGTGGATTTTGTCGAGTTTCCTGTTTGAGGGTAGAGGTTTTTCGTGTGTGTTGAAACTTGAGAGAGCTAGCTACCTGCACGATGATCTGAACAAACTTGAGGAAAGTTCAGTGGACGTGTGTGCATGCACAAGAGATAGGTGAAAGAAAAATTTGAGAGACAGTGGTTGTTAGACTATGGCTGTTCTAGCAGACAGATTACCCTGCTTGCCCATGGGACATCATATACGCCATCCAGCGCCGGCGCCGCACTTGAGGCAAATAGATCATAGAGAGTATAATAGCAGCAGAATATTAGTCGCCGATTTGGTCGCTTGTAGCGAGAGGGAAAACTGTGGCCAGCTTCTGGATCTTGACAGGAGGAGCTTTGGTGTTAGTGAGGTAGTAGGAAGACAAGAATCATGTCAGAGTCTCAGTTCGGAACTAGTAGATTGTGGTGGTCTAGGACGAGATAGTTTGTTGTTACGACAGTTCGAGGCGTTCATCGATGACGCCGGCGCAGTATTGAATCATCGCGCATCGGACGAGTCTTCCTCGACCCTAGCAGCCTCATGCTCAGGCTCGTACATAGAGGCTGCTGCACTGCAGCTGCAGGGAGAAGTTCAGCAGGAGCACTTGAACAACGCCGCCGCAGCCACAACAAGAGCGGATTCATCAGTACTACAGCTGCCGAGTCCTTCTTCTTCGCACATGTACAACAATTATGTAGCAGCTCCATCCAGCAGCCATTGTGCTGCTACTACTACTACCATTCCCTTTACCCCTCACTCTTACGCGGACCTGTTTGATTCTCAAGGTCTACTGAACTCTAGTAACCAGATTTTGTCGTCCATGCCTGCTCCTGGAAGTTTAGTAGGATCTTCTGCAGGAGGCGACTCTATGTACTACACATTCGTGGATGCTGCAAACATCGCAGGCTACAGTCAAGTGTATCCGGGGCTGTTGCCTGTTCAATTACTGAACTCCTCCGGTGGCTGTCAAGCAGCAGCAACAACGGGAGGACAAGCCCAGCAGCAGCTACAACGTAACTTGCAAGCAGCGTCGTTACCGCTGCAACAACCGTCGCTGCACAGCAGCGTTCAGCTTCAACCGCAACTCTTTCAGATCCAACTGCTTCAAGAAGCTGCTGCAGCAGCCGCGCAAGAACAAGCTTTCCAACTACAATCGAGTTCGTGTCCTGGCACTGTTGCAGTAGTCGATCATCATGCGAACCAAGTACTGCCGTGGTCGACGAGAGGGGGCGCGTCATGTGAGACCTCGTCCTTGGGGCCACGACCGGTATTGATGAAGAAGCAGGACAAGCGGTTGGCGGGAGCTGGTCCTCGACAAACGAAACTGTACCGAGGAGTGCGGCAGCGACACTGGGGGAAATGGGTCGCGGAGATTCGGCTTCCGCGGAACCGAACCCGACTATGGCTGGGGACTTTTGATACAGCTGAAGAGGCAGCACGAGCTTACGATCTGGCTGCATACAGGCTCCGGGGAGACTGTGCACGTCTCAACTTTCCTCACCAGCGGAACAGCAACTTTGAACAACCTATGGGTGTTTCTTCATTGAGCAGCGGCGGCGGGTCTCCACGTTCAACAAGTGACCCGGCAGCTGTCAACTCTTCTTCTTGGGTCAGCAACTCTGGTGCCGGAAGCAGCCCTGGCGGTGCAACGACGACGTCGTCGTCAGCGAAGCCTTGTACCACTCTCGACGCGAATCTCCAGTCAATTGCTTACCGGAAAGAGGGACAGGTCTCCTGTTTTGATGAGGGTGGCGTGCAATTAGCCCCACCTCGTCGACATATGGAGCCTGAGTCCCATGTTATATCTGGTTTGCAAGCGTCAAACGAGTTAGCGTTCAACAACGAGCCTTCTTGTGTGCCCATGAGAGTGGTGGAGGATTCTTGTGTGACGACAGTCGCGCCCACTAGGGTTGTTGCTGCTGCTGACGATGAAGATCTCTCAGCTAATCACATGAGAGGCGACAGCAGCAGTAGTCCGATCAGTGCTAGTGATCTAAACTCCCAGTTTGATTTAGGTGCTTCCGCGGCTGGTGGCGGCGGTGAGAGTTCGGGTTTCATTAACAACATGTGCAGATCGGAGTTTCGAAGTGATGCTTGCAGCAGCATCGAAGGTCCTTCCATATGGGACGATCCGGACTACGTACTCAACAATTGTTTTGGTTCTGACGTATACATGTCATGGGATCACGACATCCCGCTCACGACATCGTCGACGGCCGGGAATAATGTAGCTGATTCGTCGGATCACCAACAACTTTTCCCCAGTTCCTCAAATCACGATCATGATGAGGATCATGATTCATACATTGATTCTGGACGCCGCAACTCATCAGGTACAAGTCATTCTGTAGGCGGCGGTCCGGACTCCTCGTCGTTTGCGCACCACGTCGTCGATGGAGGGATGATGATGAATATGCCCTCATCGGTCATGGTCGACGCATCATGTACTAGCAACAGTTTATCAACAGCGGGCCTACTACATCAGCACGCTTCTTCGACAAGTGCAGGAAAAAAGCAGCCATCACCTCTCACGTACTCATCGACCACACTGTCACCCGTGCATCAGGTTCGGGTGTGGAGAGATTGCACGTGAGCTGCAGCGCTTAATTTCGATGCTCATGCTCCTCGACAAGAGAGGTTACGGAACGAGGCAGCGAGCGAGCTGCTCTTCTTCCTCCTCCTATCTTTTGCACTATTGCTGAGCTTGAACCTTGATTTGTTTACCCATCATCGCCGTAGCTAGAGCTTTTGTGTAGTGAAATTGGCTTGGCCTAAAAGAAAAACCCAACTGTAGGACCATGCTACCATCGAACCCAGCAGAGAGAAGTACGCGCCTCTCGGATGCATGTAGAGAGAGAGATGCTAAACGAGAGAGTGTTTTAGAGAGAGAGCATTTATCACTTTCGTATTCGAACAGGCACATACATCGTCGTCCCATAATAGACACCTGTAGGAATTTACGCATGTCACAGTCGAATTTAAGTCGCAATTTTTGAGTCGACTCTAGCTGTGATTAGCACTCAATTTCTCACAACACTCAAACTCGGTGGCATTATTTTCAAGCCATTTCAAAGCAGTTACCATTTGCTCATGTCTAGTTCGCAGGTGGGTTTCGAGCGCGGCTGGCTGCTGGTTTTCACGAAGAAGAATTAGCCGGCTACGTCCCACTAGTTTCATGTTGATTGATTGTAAATTCCAGTTTGTACAGAATACCCATTTCAGCAACCCTTTTTTCCTTATTTTTTTTGTAGAGTAGTTTACGTTCACTCACTTGGGGGGAAGGGAGGGGGGGAGGAGAGTTTTGTCGCTCCTTTTTAGATTACACAGGCAGATGAGGAAATTTTTTTCCCGGATTCTAGGCTTTAGTAAACCTTCACGGAGGAGCTGCAAGGCGACGATGACGCCGCTGGAGCGGGTGCTTTGTTTCGTCGGATGTCATCGTTTGCCTTACCTGAACAACAACGCACGCAGGTGAACAAAAGATGCGAATGCAGGCTACATTTGTTGCGGCGTGACTTGGTCTTTGATAATATATATATACCTAGTGGAGAATTTTACGAGTACCGCGCATTCGACATCGACACTGGCCGGCCGGTTCATGGTTGCAGTCGACAATCTCCGATCCGTCAGATGGTTTGCTTCCGCGACGAGGCAGTCTCTACGAATCAACACATCGACAGTTACCACCGACGACAATCGATTGGCGCGATTGTCGCGTTTCCGATACGACTCTACGGCGACACATAGACAGCGATAGATCAGCAGCAGCTTGAAGACTAGAAATCACGTACGGGAGAATCAACCCACCATCACACTGCCGACTTATCAGTGAAATTATCTTCATCAACGGAGCTTTAAATTCTTTTTATGTTTTTATGTTCTTTTTTTTTTTTGGCGACGACAGTATACTACCTGGCCGCCTCACACAAATCAATACTCCAAAGAGTGAACAGCAGTTTCAAGATTCTCATATCGACAGGAGGATGGAGATCAATCCGACCGGAGAATCCTTACACGAAAAAGCAAGCAGCTGGTGACCGATTTCAACTCCACCCCAACTTTGTTTTCAGCTGGGGAGTATCGATTACCACGCACATGGTTTTCTTTTTCTTTTTTGTTTCTTTTTTGGCAACTCGAAGAGATAGCCGTGCAAGCTAATTGCTCATCAAGAGCACACAGCGGACCGGCTTTCAGTGATCCTCGACACTAGCATCATCGTCATCATCCAGTACTCTGCTTTTTTTACAGCTTTGAATTCTCCAAGAGACATAAAAATAAGAAACGGCGGAAGAGGCAGCTCAGTTGCTGGTGTGATGGTCTTGCTAGCATCCATCTTTTTTGCAACGTCCTTATAGGAGGTTGTGATAAGCCCCTCTCTTTCTTTTTTTCGAAGAAAAAGCACGACATACAGCTCAACTAAACTAGAAAACCAGTTTTCTTCTTCATCCGGATCCAGCTCTCTCACATGTCTCCAGACCTCTCAGAGAAAGTGTCCAGACATCTTCTTCTTCTTCTTCTTCTCCTCTTCTTCTTCCTTCAAGGATGTGTGAAGGTGAAGAGTGGATGATGAGAATTAGATAATCCAGTTCAGAGCTAGACCGATCATCGGGTATTGAATTATTCTTGGTTTTTTTTTTAGTGTTTTTGTGTGTCCTGTGTGAAGATCTCTACACCTGATCATTTGAATCTTCAGGTGGTTATGTCTTCCATCTTCTCCTTCTTTGATCTTTTGCTTTATCAATAAAGAAAACATACAACTCAGTGCCATGCAGGTCTGAAGCTTCGCTCTTCTACCTCTTGCTGGTTGTTGTTACAGTTACATAATTTTACGAGCTGTCGCCACTTGGATAAAAATCTATGGATTGTTAAGTGAAACATAATGAAACTTATTGTTCATCTTTATGGTTTTTTTTGGATAAAAGAAAATACACTTGTCATGCAGGTTTTAAGCTCAGATCTGGGATCTCTTGGTTGGTGGGAGAGTTGCTTGCCCATCAAGAAATGTCTATTATCAATATTCTATTTATGCATTGAGATAATATTTTTTACTTTATTTTTAATTCATCTCTGATTTTTTTTTCCCATCTAAAAAACACCCACCATTCCAGCTTCTAAATCTCGGCTATTAAATCTCTTGGTGGTTGTCACAATTCCTTGCACATCAAGAAAGATCTATGATAAGACTCTGTGCATTGAGTTAAACATGATTTTCAAATTTTAAATTGTTTTTAAAGTTGATTATCGTTAAAATGACATTCAACTCAAGAAGGCCCTATGATTAAAAAAATCCTCTGCATTGAGTCAAACATAATTCAAATAATTTAAATAATTTAAAAGATGGTAGTTGTTATAATTGATGAAACCCTGCCAAACCTTGTTATAATTTACTTTCACATCAAGAAAGCTCTATGACTTTTTTAAAAACTATGAACTGAATCAAACATATTTTTAAATCTTAAACCATTTTTTAAATTCATTTATTATATTTTTTCACTACCAGCTGATCAACGTCCAAGGTACATGTGTTCTACCTAAGGTTTCGTCTTTTTGAAAAAATCAGTGTACGTTCCATTAAACCGGGGAACAAATGTTCTCCTAGTGCACAAAATTCTTTGGTATGGAACACTCTGTTGAGCACGCTCCTTATGCCTACCGACAGCCCTCGATCATTATTGAGCATATCTAGTGTATGCTGTTTAGTTTTTCCCCATCCCCACCCATGAACCTGAAAAGATGGAGTCTACAAAGTGAGAGACTATTTAAATCTCACCACCTGGGCCAATCGATGTAGTTGTCCGATGAGAAACAGTCAATTATAGGTGAGAAACAGTAGTTTCCTGTTACAGGCGCTCTATGAGGGCCCTGGTAACATGTGCACGTTTCCGGCCCCAAACACTCTCTCGGTGTCGTTATGCAAATCTTGTCGTTATTCAAATCTTCATCTAAAAAGTACTGTACAAGGGGTTTTACTACTGCCGTTGGGTACTATGCGCTCAACCACATATGAGGGTGGGGGGGGGGAAGGGGGGAGAGTCCCTCATTCGCTTGCACAACACAGCCCTCTGTAGAGAAGAGAATCAAATTTTTCATACAAACCATATGCAGTTGTATACCTTAGTAATTTAAACGATCTGGTATTATTTTCAGGAGAAGTTCTCACGACCTTTTACTTTCAGAGAGAAGCAGTTTTCGAGCACCATCTTCTCAACAAGTGCAGATGATTCATCATGGAAAAGGATTTATCACACAGAAGCTCTTTTTGCTTCAGAAGTTTCAGTTTTCCAGTTGGAGCTCAAAAGTAGCAACCTGGACTTGGCTCTAAATGAAAGCTAGCTATGTTCCACAGAATCAGAACAAAATTGATGGATTGCTTGCATCTGATTTCAGCAACTTGGTGCATAGATTGTGCTGTTGTTGCAGATTCCCAACAAATCTCCATCACCATAGCTTGGAGGAATGGTCCACAACCTCCCACACCATTATGCGCACCAACTAACAAAGTGCTTTTGTGGCATCATTATGCCCCCAAATTGCTTGGGCGTATTCATGGTGAACCCCAAAGTGCTCTCGTAGCAATACAATTAGTGGTCCATAGCATTAGGTGCAACCTTGACCCCCACCCTAACTAAGTTGTCTTACAAGTTGACATGGCTAACATGTTCAATTCAATGTCAAAAAGGTTATGGTCCAAGAGCTACAAGCAACAAGAATTGAAATCACCCAACTTGTTGGATTATGATGGGTGAAATATAAAGAGGACTTAAAGTCTTAAGAGTCCCCTTTATATTTCACACACTATAGCCCAAAAGGTGATGTCACCATTATCCCATTGGCCATGGGCACCCATCAAGGCAATCCATTAGGGGGGCCTTTGTTTGTTGTTGGCCATTTTGGAGTGCTACAAATAGGAGTCATTCATTTTTCATCTTGCCCCCAAGCTCCACCATAGCTATTAACACCCATATTTTAGGACCTTCCATTGGAGTCACACAAGCTTTTGAACTTTAGCCTCCAACTCCAAGCCATAGGTCTTTCAATGCAAACTCATAACGGTGTATTTTGGTCCCCATCCAATTTCCCTATTGATTTCAAAACCCCATTTTTATGACCAAAGACATTAGACATGCAAATTTGCTTCCTACATTGAATGATATTCAAACAACCTATAGGATTCTAACATAATTTTTTGAACAATGATATTCATACATTTTTCAATGCATCACTTGTACCCCAAATTTCTTGTTTCACTTATCATCATTTGATTCTTTAATACAAGTTTTTGGGCATTTAGTAGGCCAAGGTTCTTTTGACAATCCTCAAGAGGCAATGGCTCACCACCACCTCTCCCTCCCCATAGTTTTAGTGGTGTTGGCTTCAAATCATCATTCCACACCATTCCAATTTCATTTTTAGGTAGCTAAACTCTTGTCATTTCTGTCCTTACTTCTAAATTTTTGTAAACCCAATGTCCTTTCCATCTTGAGAGGAAACATGTCAACTTGTCAAACCCTTGTCATTTTTGTCCTTACTTCTAAATGGTTTGTGAACAACTTCACATGTTTCCTTCATACATAATAGACTTCCAATTAACATAGTTATATCCAAAAATGAGTTTCGCACCTTAACAAACATGCTCATTCCAAATCCACATGCATTAACCTTTTACCTTGGACAACTTTAGCACTAGGACTCACAACTTCAAAAGCAACCCAAATAAAAGAAATTCATTACAAATATCAACACCCAAAAGACCAATTCATGCTCTTAGCAATAGAAGTTTTGGGTTGTTTACACAAACAAATTCATAGTTTTCTACAAACATGCACCAACTACATATGAAGCATTAAAAGTCTAGAAGGTACCCCTTTCAATTTTAACAACCTTTCTTAGACAATGAATTTTGATTATACTACAAAAAATGTGAACCACTTCCATCTTTAATTAGTCTTGCCATAACTATGGAGTTAGCTAAATCCCACCTCCCACAATTCATCAACCTCCTACCCATTGCCACATCCAACGTACACGTAGCCATAGGTATTTGAGTACTTAAGTCATCGACATCATTTTTTTTGTTGAATTTTTGCATTGTCGTGACCAAAAAAATTGGAATTTCTTGGAATTTTTTTGTGTAAGTTTGAAAAACATGCTAAATTTTTGAAAAAAATTCTCAAACTTTTGAAACCACAAAATTGGAAAACCACATTGGTCCTCAATGTGTGCTTAAACTAATTAAGATAGTTTGCATTTTGATTTATTCTTGGCTTTTGCCTTATCTTTTTTGCCATTTTACTTCCTTGTTTTGTTGTTTCTTCATAATAAAGTTGGGAAGGTTTACATCAATTTAGATAGTGCTTGATTTTTCATAAATTTCTAAAAGAGATAATGAAAATATTCTTAGCTTTGTACGATCTAATTAAAAGAGACATTTCAAGGTCTTTTAAGGCTTGAAACTTTGTAAGGTTGACAAGAGAAAATATATTTGAAAGTTTAAAGCTTTCTAATGATCATTATTTTCAATAGTGAAATTATTAATCCATATGAGTTGGTACACGAGGTAGCTAGATTTCATTGCTAGTTTTACTTCCAAGTAATTTATTTGAATTTTATTTCAAGAAAACATATGGATTAAAAAAATCTTATGATTAGTGTGCAAGGTTTTTGATGATTGGTTTGTTAGTCACTTAGTTACAAGTTATCACAAAGTGCCTTCTAAAGGAGCTATCTATCGGTCATGATTTCAAGCAATTAAGAAGAAATCCAAAGACCAAGTAATGAAAGAAATGTGGATCAAAGGGAACCAACGACATCAATGCACCATCCATTGGAAGCTTGTTATGAATCATATGTGGATGAACCCCAATTGAATTGATGTTAGGTTTCATCTTCATAACATATCGTGTCAAGGATAGATCTCACAAGTAGGTAGGATAATAGGTGATTACTAGGTAAGTAGATGCATGTAGACGGTTAGTGCATAGGTAAGAATTAGTGGATTGTTATTACATAGGTAGGAATTAAAGAATTTGAACTAATCACCTTGGTTAGCTATGGAAATGAAACCTAATGGAGAAGTGTTTCCTTTCCACCCAGCATATCCAACCCTCATGCCCCCTTGATGGCTTTTGGTTCACTTTGGTCAAAGACTTGGAACTTTGATTCAGGTTTTTTTTTAAAAGTACAAAGTTATGATTTGAGGTAATAGATAAAGTTATAGATTTTTTGGCCTAAATACATGACTAAATTACCATCAATTACTGGACAAGACTAAGGACTAAGGACACGTCAAGGAAGCATATTTATTTTGCATGATGTGTGGGCCATGTGAACAACTATGGACACTTAGTCTATTATGTGATGATGTCCCCTACAACTTTTGTTTAATAGGGAAGAGGAATAATGGGCCATGCTTACATCCTAAATTGTGGTAGGGAGAATGGGGAAAGAAATGTTTATCACAAGTTACCTTGTCTATGAATAATTGGATCATGGTCTACAATGGACACCTTCTTAACCCCCAAAAGTCCTAAAATAAGTGTAGAAAAGCAAAAATGGCAATTTCATGCAGTAGTTCAAATGTTTGAATTAGTTAACAAACAAAACACCCTAGTGATCCACTCATTAAGGTCAAGCTAACACAATCAAATGGAGAATGTACAATGTATCTGCAGCTCTGCCCTTTGTGGTAGTTCAAGCAAATTCACATGTAATAATGGAACGCTATAACTAGTAGTTTTTTTTGGGCGAATTTTTGCAACTTGGCCATAAAAAAATTGGGAAAAAAAAGTGGAATTTTTTTTTTTAAAGTGTAATTTCGACCCAAAAGTGGCATTTTTTTTCAATGTCGCCAAACCTTTGGAAACCACAAAACTAGGGGAAAAAACAAAAACAACACAATTATAACATGGTTAAGTCATTTTGAATGCAAAATGAATTTGTTAAAAAAAGTATATTCCAATACACAACTAGTTCTCTAACCCACACTCATTCATTGCTTCCAAGATCAAGCCAAAATACTTTACACTTTACATGTGTAAAGTTTTCTTACACCAAGAAGGTTGATTGAGGAAGTTGCAAGTGCAAAATTGATTTCCTTCGCTACTAAAAATCAAAACACATAAATTAGTTGTTGTGCAACTTGTGTTGCACCCAGTTGTTAATCGCCATAGAAAAAGGCCACTTTTATAAATACAATAGGCTAGAGTGAACCAACAACCACTAGTGCACTAGTTCAAGATGAAGCCATTCAAGCCATTTTGGGGATGAACCCAAAACACATTCTCTTCCCTTGCCCAGGGTTTTTTCAACCCGCTTCTATGCCCCAAAATTTTCCCCTCCTACCTACTTCCCCTGTCCTACCTAAGTCACCCCATTTCCCACTCACTCCATTGTGAGAACTCGAAAGACCTCTTGAGCTTGAGTAGTTCAAAGCTTCGAAGACATGAAATGCAAGGCAAGAAAAAAGTGGAAAGCAAGAACATGGAGACCATAGACGCAAGGCAAGAGGAAAGGGGAGAACATGAACCTGGAGACCATAAATGCAAGGCAAGAAGAGAGGGGAGAATAAGAACATGAAGACCATAGATGTAAATAGGGGAGAGCTTCATCCCATTGGCAAAAGCAGGAAAAGAAAGGAAAGCTCCTTCCCTTCTCTTTAATTTTTTTTCCTCTATGGTTGTTTTGCTGCAAAAAACCATTGATCCTATCACCTTCTTCTCTATGTTTTGTTTAAGAAGAAGAAAAAAACAATGGCAGTTTTCGTCATCTTCTTGTTTAATGTTCTTGTTGCAAAAGAAGAAGATAATGGCAATTACTATCATCTTCTTCTTTTGTGTTGTTGCTACAAACAAAAAGAAAATGACAACAATTATCGTCATCTTCTTCTTTCATGTTGTTGCTACAAACAAAAAGAAGACGATGGCAATTTCTTTCATGTTGTTGTTAAGAAAAAGGCAACAGCAATTGGTTGTCGTCACCTTTTTTTTTCTTTGTTAATGTTGCTATGAAAAAGGCATCAACAACAAGCCATTGCCTTCTCTTTTTCTTTTATTTATTTATCTATGGGTATTTTGTTGCAAAGAAGGTAACGACAGCTACAACTATTGTTGACTTTTTTTTCTTTTCTATTTCAAAATAAGAAGATGATGGCAATGTGCCATTGTCTTCTTTTCTGGTCCTTTTGCTACAAAAAATGTTAGTTCATCCAAATTGACAATTAACAACGATTATCTAGTTTTTTTTAATGTTTAGGGTTATAATGGCTACAGGAAGGAAACGAAAGAAAGTTGGTGGTGATTTGGAAGCTAAAAATTAAAGTGTTACTTCATCAGAACCGACAATTAGGGAGCAAAATGTTACTCCATCAGAACCGATAATTGAAGAACAAAATGTTGTTCCATCAAAATCGACAATTGGGGAACAAAATGTTGCTCCATCAAAACCAAGAGTTGATGAATCCAACGATCCATGTGGTTTAAAGTTGGCAATCGTGACTGTCTATAATTCAAATGATGAGAACCCTCCCCATAAAGATTGGGAATTTCAATCAAGAAGTGGTGGGTTATATTGTTTTAGAATTTACATACATTAGATTGAATGCAAAAGAAAAATTGTACAAAAATATTTAAGTTTAATTATACCCACACTTTCCATCATTTGATGGAAGATGTAAGATTTGTTTTTCAAAAAAAAATTATTACAATACTTGAAAGAGGTTAGAGTTTGTAGTAGTTGCATGTGATTATGTGATTTAATGTTTTGTAATACCTACATTCTATTGTGTGGTATTTTTATGTCTAAGGTTTTAAGGTTAGGGTTTTTTTATTACAAAGTAAGGATTTACTTCTTTTATGGTTTTTGGTTTAGGTTCGGAGTTTGAAACCAACCAAGCCTCTCAGCCATTGGCACCCTGTTATCCACCTGATATGGCTCGAAAAGACAAAAAATGGATGAAAGTTGGGTCAAAATGGAAGTTTTAATTGACACTTGCATTGTCACATATTCTGCCTAATGGTTGTTGACCAAACATTTGAAAGAGGTGCATGGTTTAGTGGCAGAAAAGGATAAACCTAAAAGGCCTTCAACTTCTAAAAAAGGTCCTCAACATCAAAACCATGCTAAAATGAACGCTCACATCTTCAAAGATGCCATGGTCATGGAGAGGTGGAATGATCAAAAGGTTGCTAATCGTGTTCATGCCAAAGCCTAGTGTGAATGGGATACGCTAGTAATTATTGCAAAACAATGTCCACCATTGCCAAAACCAACTTTGGTCAAATTAACTTCAAAACAACTATTACAAGTGTTGGGTTTTAATGCCTAAGGTGTTCGAAAAGTGTCTTGAAATGCAACATCATGAATGGAAAAGGACAAAGATTTACAAAAGATAATCTAATCCACCCGTTTTGCATATACACGACAATTGAAAATGGCATGGGATGTCAAATAAATGGCATGGGATGTAAATGGAAGTTTAATGAAAATGGACATTTTATAATTTTGAATGCACAAACGAAAAGGGAAATCCTAGGAAGTTCACAAAAGAAGTACTCACATGGACCATGAAATCTTTGCATTGTCTGACATGAAAATGCCAAAAGCTAAGTGTCACGACCCTAGCCTTGGGCTCGCAACCAAGGCAAACGGCTTGCAAGGGTGCGAGCCAAGACTAAATCTGCGATCGCGTTCTCATGCCCCGGGAGTGCAAAAGAGTGTGAGGGAAAGAACCCTCACACTCCCAAGTGAACTCCCATGTTGGGAATTAGAGTCCCGATGGACTCCCAAATGTTCAGAGAGTGATTGCAAGGGCCAAAACCTAATGGCTTGAAGAGTTATTTATATCATTGGAAAGCTATTGAAACGTAAATGTCTGAAATGGGCTCGCATCACCCATTTGGACATTTGAAACATAAGTTATGGCCAAAAGAAAGGCCGGGAGTCAAATTGGCAATTTGACTCCCGACCACTAAAAGTCAAAAATCGACCCGATTTCTTTGTGTGCAAGTGGCGCGTCAGATACCATTGGAAAGATTTCAACAAGGGCTACAATTTTGCTTTAGACCTCATCTTGATCGAAGTTTTGCACACAAATTTATGGGGCTCCAAAGTTGCGGGAGTCCCAACTTTGGCAATTTCAGGACTTCCACTTGGGAGTCCCGAGACAAAAAGCCATTTGGATGTGGGCCTCGTGGAGAGGCATAGAGTATACTATAAGGCGGAATGTGGTGGCTTCCCCCAATTCCGAGCCGTGGTGAGTCTTGTGAATCCGAGTTGTTCGTGGTTCATCCAAGCACCAAAAGTGCTCCAACTATGCATTAACCACCTTGTGTTGGTTTTGTGCAGGTCCGTGTGAGTAGTTGATGCTTGTCACTCTTCCTAGTCCCATCTCGGAGCTCCAACATGCCCCTCTACCCCTCAAAGTGCTGCAAGCCAGGGAGTGTGCCTTGACTCCTTGCTCTTCCGTTGTTTTCCGTTTGGACTCACATTTGAATCCGTCAAGGAGCCTGGGGGTGCATCACTAAGCCATTTGTTAAGCTCATGGACACCTACCTCAAAAACAACCCTAGATGAAAACCACTAATAACAAATTAGAACATAACAACTGTTAACATCCCTAAGGGATGTGACATTCTTGTATTAGTGGCAAAGAACCTTGTGTTCATCTTACAACTCAAGTTTGATCAATTGTTTGGTGTGCTATCGAGTGATTGAATCTAATGGAATAAACAAATGCGCTTTTTATCAACCATCTTGACAAGAACCTTTGAACCATAAATAATTCTAACTGCATTCCAATTGGCTTGTGCGCTATTAGCCATGAATATTTTGAAATTGGGTTTTGGAAACCCGTTCTTCAACATCATTTCATTAAGTTTTGTCCACATAAGTCGTTGAATTTCGATGTCTTTAGACTATCACAAATCGCTATGGTTAATACTTTATAATAAACATGATCATATGCATGATAAACCATAGTTGTCCAACTAGCAACATGTTTCACATGATCCAAACATTCTACAAACCCCCTATAGGTTGCATTCATGTGACGAAGCTAATTCCACTTCCAACACCATTTATCGACATCTTGAAAATAAACAACTTTTGTCCAAGAACTTGTCCTTGGAAACAACACTCTTGGATGTAGTCATACCAACTCTTAGACTTCAATTTAAGGATGTTATCAAATATAGCCACCTCTTGAATGATGCTTGAAAGAAGCAACAAGGTTACGAATGTTGGGAGAGCTAAGTTCACAAAACTTATCATGGATGTGCTCCAATTGTTCACCCTTGAAGAGCTCCACTATGCCATCGCTATAATCATCAAGAAGTAATTCGCCAAGAAGGTCTTGTTAGCATTGAAAGAAATTGAAAAGATATTTGCATCAAGCGTGTGATCCACCTCTTCTATAATCAACCTTTTGGTTTTTTCAACAAATTCCCGACATTTTTCCATCCACAACAAGATTATTGTGAACACTAAAATGAATCGCTACTCTTGACATATTAGAGTCTATGCACACCATGATAGATTCACCCACTACAATCCACAACATAGAAGGGAGGCACATGATAAAATTTGCATCCAAATGAGGAAGCAGATGAAATCATTATCATTTGACCTAAGACCGGAATATGAACGCACTCACCACACTAGAAAGATTCATTGCAAGAGGTAGATCGCACAAAGTTCTCATAATCATCCTGCACACACTACAAGTGACCCAAGCAACAAGCCTTCTTGAAGCTAAGCCCAAACATTTTTTTTATATTGGTTGTGACTAACTTACACCAAGCATGGTCATCATACTTTCTATCCATACTTTACATTTGGGAAGGGTTCTGAGCAGTTGGAAATATTAATGGCAATTCAAACAAGATCTCCCCATTGAAAGTAATTAGCAAGAATTAGACTTTTTGCAAAAGGATCTTGTCATAATGCAAAGTTTGCAATTCGTTCGAAGTTTGTCATGGCAACACCATTGCGCATACACAAAAAAGAAGAAATTGAATACTCCCCACAAGGGTGGATGGCTTTGATGACAAAGAAACATCGGACTAAAAAATGCCTTTTGGCAATTTTGTTAATGAAGGAAGGGGTGTCAAGTCCTCACTCGAGGAGGAATCAGATGATTCAATGAAAACAAAAGATGCAAGAGCATCAGAACATTGAGGGAGAGTGTCATCAACTTTGAGTTCTTGTTTCATAATCTTAACCACAAAACATGCGATTCCTATCGTAAGGATGGTTTCCTCATAATTGTGAAGCAAGTTATCACCAATAATGCGATAATAACCACAACCAACCACCCACTATCTCCCTTGCAAGGAGGTCGTAGGAATTTGGTATAGAGAATTTGAAACTAAGTTATTAAAATCATTTGCAACGTCCTTAAATATATGTAAAGGACCTTGCTAAAAAGCAAACATAACACACAAATAATGTTTAGAGACAACAATTGTCCCTAAATCGTCTACCATGATGGTGAGGATCGAGTGTCCAAGAACATGAAATGTCACCATGTTATAAGGGGCACATAAGTAATAGTGAAGGAACTCAAAGGGATTTGAAACAACAAAAGCATAATCAAACACTAGTAAAATTGAAGGGTTTGGAAAAAGAGGAGGAGGAATCTAGGAAATATAATCCAAGTAGGGAGCTAAACGAATATGAAATTGGATAAAACACAACAATAATGAAAACAACAAATAAGAAAGTCAAGTAGTTTAATAATAAACATAAGACTAAAATTTTAAAACTCCTATGCTTGTAGCCAAATATAATGTTTGTTGATGGAATATGGTGCAAATATTTGGGACAAGCTTATCATTTTGAAAGTTGTTTAAATGAAAACCCAGCCTAAATTTTTTACAAGTTGTGATACATTATGTTAATTACATAAATGTAGTGTAGGCTTAGACATAAGTGAAAAGTGAGGGAAAATGTAGAAAGTCGTTAGAAAACAAAATTATGTTTCATTTGACAAATATCAGCTTTTGGAAAGACAGATGAACAAGAAAAATGAATGAGTAGACACCAAAAAACTTTGACAGATTGGTGGTGGCAAGACATTAAAAGAACAAGAATATCATATTGGAACTGGCAATCATGTTAACATAAATAAGGTTGGTTGTCTGTACAATGTGTAAAAATCCAAAAAAATGTTATAGAAAGAAGGGGTGGAAGAGGGCATAATGTGATGGGGTAATAACTTCATGCAAATAGGTGGAAGATAACAGTTACATCTAAGGTCAAAAGAAGCACATTGGAACATGGCAATAAGTGTTAAATCAATGAATATACAGTCCATATTCTGTATTAATCAAATCATGTGAAGTACTTTCGTGACAATATCTTAATAAGAAAGTGAAAGCCAAAGGAAATAATTATTAGGCACAATTGGAACATGTTGCAAAAAGGATCTAATTAGTGTTTGTAATATTAGATTTTGTCAAACGTCAAGAATTATGGGAAGTATTTTCTAAAAAACAAACTACACTTTCTTGAAGAAGCCACATTCCCAACAACTTTCATATCTCAACAAAAATCAATAGAATAATAAACATAAGAATTCATCATTATGCATGTGAATGTTAGAATTATGTAAAATTTACATAAATTTCATGAAAAGGGAAAGAAACATTAGAATTTGTAATGTCATTTCCAGGTTGGTGGAACGACAAAAATAATTTAAAAAGGTTGAAGATATATATTATGGAATGGAATTTGTTATAAAGAAAGAATTGAAATATGTGCTCTTGAAAATCTATACATTTTTTCACAAATATTTATGGTCCTTGAAGAAATCCCTTGAAATTTGGTATGCATGATTGGTGGCAAACTTTATTTGTAGCAAAGAGGTTAAATTAGGTTAAATTAGATTAATAGCCATAAGAAGAGTCTTTTAACTCAGCCACAAGTTACTAATAAACTTTAAACATGATGGCCACGTGGTGTTTGAAATACTAAAAAATGGATAGAATTAATAGTGGGAGGGGAATTACCAACCCTTGGCCCAATGTGTCCGTGTGTATAAATATCATGACGTGAGTTTTGTGGAAATCATATATTCACCCTCCAAGCGTACAAGATTCAAAACAAAGCATTTATTCAACAACATCACTTTTTATTACATATAAAACAAAATTAATTACAATAATGCAATGTTAATGGCATTCATTATCATGATGGACAATTACAGTTATAGTTAGTTTTTAGAGTTTTGATACATAGAAATGGCGACATGCAAGGTCAGTGAGATCCATTGCACTAAAAAGAGAGATATTGAAAAATGAATTATGCCACAAAATTTTTGAAATTCATTAACAAAACATTGAAATTTATAAGATCATAAATTAACAGGATTAAATTTCCTTTCAAAAACGGCTTTTATATTCTAACTCAACATATAAAAATATATGGAATAGAAATAAATAAATAAATAATAGCTACAATAGATATGCAAATTCAATATATTTTAAAAGGCACTACTACAAAATGTGGGTGTAATTCATTAATCCCCATTCATTAGACCAATGAATTCACTATTTTCCATCTAGTGCCCATTTATTAAGACTAGTGAATTCACTCAAACCTAGTGAAATCACTTGGTTTATAGGGACACCTTTTTATTATAGTGATGTTATTAAAAGAATAAATATCTAATTTTGAATATTTGTTTTTAATTATGATTTACAACTATTAATAGAACCCTAGTCACCTTTTTTAATTCTTAAATTAATATATATATAAATTTGTATATCTATAAAAATGTGTGTTTGAAATTATACTAAATGACATATCTTCCAGCAAACGTTGACGTTTGTAGAAAGGGAACGACTATTGTCTTTAGTTGATTGTTGTGTTGAAAATAAAGAAACTACAATTTCAGATGCAGGAATAAGGTGTTGATCAAGAGAACTCGAAAACTCCAAGATGAAAAAGATGAAAGCAAGGTTTCCAATGGATAAATCCTAGGCAATGAAGATGTGATATCAAGATGTCGGCCAAGAAAACGTTGCAATTGATGGAAAATATGTGGCACAACCTCTTTTCCATGAAGGGTGATCAAGTTGAAGATGTAAGAACAAAATTTTAAATGTGCAGTGAATATTACCTAATTTGTGAAACGCAATTTTTTTACTTTTAGTAGAAAAACCCATTAATCATTTGTTTTAAAAGCTCAAGAGAAGCACAATTTGTCTTATGATGCACATTAGAAGTTCTTAGAACAAGTTGAGTGGATATGAGTTGTGTCCATTTGGCCCTGCAGCAAATATGAGTGAAATGATGTTCCTTGAGTGAAGGGAAGATGAAACTATGCTTGAAATCGCATTTCTAATCTTGGTTTCTTGAAAATGGTGTGTTGGAAAACCTTAATTTCCTGCTTGAAATTTTCACATTTATATTCATTGTGTTCTTGTTCTTGCAGGAGGTGGGGGACACAAAAAACACAACAATTTGAGGTAAGCTTCTAAGCTTTTCCAATTTCATGTTTTTGAGTTCTTTCACTTTCAAGTTGTTTGGTTTATGTTTCTTTGGTTTTAGTTTTTGTGTTTAAATTTCCTTTTTTATAGTTTTTTAGGTTTCTTAAGAGCTTGGCCAAAGCAAGAAAATTTGCCTCAGCCTCTCTTGAAGCTCTCAAACTCCATGTTCGGGAGTTCCAAGAAAGGCTGAGGCAAAAAAATTTGCACTTGACCTCCAACTTTGAATGCATGTTTAGGAGATATTGAGGAGGGACCAAGCATAAAAAAATGTGTAGATATGGATGTCAATGAATCTCAATTTGTGTCAAAAACCACTTCTACACAAATACTTGCTATCCAATTTTTCCTTTGAAAGCATATTTACATCTTATTCCTCTCTTGTTTATTCTTGTGAATTGTTTCCAATTTAACTTCATTCCATCATGACCTTATCTACTCAGGAGGTTGGCTTGACCTTCGGGCCTTATATGCAATTAGAGGTAGTCAATACAACTAGAGACAAGGAAATCCTCAAGGTCTAGATGGAGCATAAGGTCAAAACAATCGAGGTGTTGGAGAGGCATAAGATTCATCCCAAAGCCAAGGTTTGGATGAATATACCATTTTGTCGCATGATATCCATGTCAGTTGTGAGGCCATCATTTAAAATTAATGTGCTTAAGATGGAACATGCATTCCAAATGGGCTATCAAAAAAGCAACAAAATATTCTCTGTTTTTCCCACGAACTGGCAAGGGGAGGAGGAATTTGTTGCAAATCACATCCATGAGTGGGATGATCATTGGAAGGTTGTGAATGCATCATTTGAGGAAGTGTTGAACACAGATGAAGATCTACAAAGGTTCAATGGGAGAATGTTCTATGTGTGGGATGACAACCATCGACTATAAGCCTGGATGTCTTATATTTCAAAAGTTCACCCGAATGACCTTTCTTAGCACATTGTAGTGGATTCTATCATGCTAGATACAAGAGAGGGCCTCGCCCACCTCCTCATTGCAATGATAGACATGAACAAATAAAATTCAAACAAAACACTATGGATTTCAAAGTTCTAATCCCTACTTGCTTTTTATTTTTATTTTTTTAGTTTCTTGCTTTGTGCATTGAAGTTGCTATCGATTTTGTTTCAACCCCCCAAGTCTATTGAATTTGATTACATGAAGCCTAGTTTGGTGCATGATTTATTCCATATCCAGAGCATTGACATGATTCCATTAGTCTAGTTCAAGGATGTGATTAGTCTCAATGTCTACAAGAGATGTGAGAAAAAGTCAAGGAAGACTTAATACTTTCTGATATAAGAAAGTTTTTTTTACCATTTGTACAAGGTTTGATTCTTGCCTAATCTTTCCATTTGAATTTGTCAATTTTTCTTATTAAGACATGGAAGTTACAAAAATCATTTATTCTTAGTGCAACATTAATTTTTGGTCGTCGTAAAGTTTTATTGTGAGGAAGTTTTGGATGAGAAATTCAAGTCAACTTCCAAATTGCAGGCACTTATGGACAAGGCAATGGATCAGGTCCGGAAGGATCATACCTTTGCCTTCACGAGGCATTTGCTAGTTTGTGACCCTACTTTTGGTTCTAAGTTCTTGAAACAAATTCAGGTCCACTACAATATGAACTTGGAGTTGAAAATGCTTATTAAGAAGCTACAAATGTTAGTTTTTGAACATGTCACGAATGAATAGAAGGTATCTTGGTTGAAACTTTGGAACCAATATGGTGTGTTAAGGGAAACAACAAAATTTCCAAAACATGGATTTTCGGATGGAACTTTGATAAGTGGCTTCACAAGGTGACTTTCTAGTCTCAACTAAATGCTTACCCATATGAGGTTCTGAATTTATTGTCCTTGAAACAATTGCAAACTGACATTTAACATATTATAGTTGGAGGTGGAGGTGCAAAAACTATATTTTGCCACCATCACTGATATTTCCATTCAGCTTTTGGAGTTTGAAAATTTGCTTACATTATCAAATTAAATTTAGGAATGGAGACTTTCTTTTTGAGAAACCTATTTCTTAAGGGGGTTCAAGTCCAAATATGGGATTCAGAGAAATAAGTTATGGGAGCAACAAATTGGTGGGACCGAAGCCCTTAAATGGGTGGTTTATAAGTGATTTATAATCCAACCATTCCACATTTATATGATCCATTATTAAGTGCAAATTAATCTTCCAATGTCATCTTGATTTCATTGCCACTAACATTTTTATTATTTTCTTACCATTGTAGGTATTTCCATTTTGTGTTTTTTTGAAAGGCTGCCATATTTGAAATTCCAAGACTCCTCAAGATAGGGAGAGATCCAAAGACAAATAACATGATGTACATGAAGGACATGTTGAAAGATTGGACATATGCACATCTTTCGGATTGTGCTTGGTATCTTGACTATTCAAAGGAAAACACTCCTACATTAGAGTTCAAAATTCAAGAAAAACATGAACCAAGATGTTTTCAAGGATTTGGAACCTTGGAAAAGGAGACACCAAGCAAGAACAAATTGGAAGGGGGCAAAAGGAGGGGAAATATACAAGTTCAGGAGTTCAAATTAGAGATGCAGGACAAGGAAGATGTTCCCATTCAATCCTAAAAAGGAGTAGAACTTGGCTTGGTTGTGGCATCTCTTCAAGAAGTTTGAGTGACTTCCATTCGAACCATCCCAATTGAAATAGATGACGTGACTATAAACATCTAGGAGTTTTGTTCTCCACAAGAGGAGTGTTAAAAAAGATGACAAGAACAGATTACCTTTGATGCAAGAACATCAAATATTGGGAAGAGAATTCCATTACTCACTCTTTTACTGATTCCCAGCTTTGCACATCATCATTCAATTATAAGATTGATGAATGTCTCTTGGGCCTCAATTCTTGCATCCCAATCCAAACTCGGGTATGGCCGCTTGAGCATTCAAGCATTACATACTACATGAAAAAAATATTTCCTTACACAATTTGATGTTTTGATTTTGGATTAAGGTTTTTCAAATAGCTTCTACCAAGACCAAATTTTTTTTCCAAGAATGGATGTATTTCAACTTGAGCTTTTGGGTTTCAACTTTCGGCATTGAAAGTTGAAGGCTGCGAGCACTTGGCTTTCGGTCTCCAACTTTTGGCACCAAAAGTCAAGGTCTAAGAGCACTCACATTTTGGTTTCCAACTTTTGATGCCAAAAGTTGAATCCCAAGAACATAATTCAACTTTATATACAACTTTTTTTTGTCTATTTTATGTTAATTGGATTGATCTTGAATTTATTCTTCATTCATTTTGTCTAAGCCTTCTTGTAAATGCTTATGTTTTTTAGGTGTTTTTTGAAAACAAGGTTGACCTTATTCTATTAGACATACCATCTAATCTCATAATTCCACATGTTTTTAAGTTGCTCTTCTTCATTCTTCCTTGGAATAGACAAGTGGATAATTTTATCAAGTCTATTGCAGTTTTTGTTGATAGGTTTTTGTTTGGTAGAGGGGTCATCATTATCATGCATGTAAATGACCTGCAAGTGTTAAAGGAAAGTCGTTCCTTCCTAGAAAGCTACCAATTAAAGGTTCACATGAAATGGATTGTTGTGAACTCAAGCCCCCATATGAATAGCAAGGATCCATCTTCTTAGGTACCACAAATCTCACTTTATCCATATGTCTTCACATTCTACATTTTCTAAAAATTAGGATTGACCTAAATTCTACCTTTTTCTTATAGACTCTTATAAACCATGTCACCTTTCTTGTGAAGGATCTAGCTCCAGGCATCGTGTTTTCCTCGAGGTTTTAATTCTCCTCCCCTTCTGCTAAGTTAGTTGAAAGGAGTATTAATCTTGAAGCAAAGGATGTCCTCTACAACTACACCGATGCAACTTTAATGACCAAATCCCAAACTAGACGAGCTTTCAAGGTAGCGAAGGAGTTCCATGTGATCACACTTTAGGCTCTCATTAATGTTTGCTTGCCACTAGATTTTGCAGTTGTGGACCTTAATTGTGGGATAGGTACTTGAATTCATCCCTTTCTAATTATTTTGGATTTTAAATTAATTATGTAATTTGATATGTTTCTAACTTCTATATTTGATGGGTTTTATAGGGAATAGTATTCATGTTTACCTAGCACTTGGGAGGCCCATCCTTGCACTCGAAGTTGATTCAAAGATCTTTGATGAAGTTTTGAAACCACTTTTGGATGCAGAACGAGACTATTGTCAAGCTTGTCTTCAACCTTGATGACGATTCTCCCATCCAGAAAATAGTTAGAATTAATTTCAATTGTGAATAAGTCTAACTACATCCTTTTACATATGCAACATAAAATTTTCCATGTTTTTTCCTCTTTTCAATGTTTCGATTTTTGTTTACAAAAAGACCACAAGATTGAAAAGATGGAATGTGCCGTTTTTTGTTCATCCTGTTTTCCTTTAGAATCTTCATTAAAGCTTTATCTTGCCTTCATATGCTGAAGCTTCTACACTTGCATTAGCAAACTTATGCTCCATCCCCCCATCTCTAGAACTTAGGACTTGTTACCATCCTAGTGTCAAAATATTCATTGATGATGAAGTGAGAGAGGCTAGTGTTTAAGATGTTTTTGGACTATTTTTGCCTTTGATTATATTGCGCTTGTACTAAATGGAATAACGACTTTTCCATTTTATTTTTTTCTTAGAGCGGTAGTTCTTTGAGTCATTTCACATGAGTTCTTTAGGATCTCCTTTCTCTTGTGCATCTTATGCATCTGGCCTCTCTCTAAAAGAACTATACTCTTGTAATTAATTTTCAGAGGGTTTCGATAGGTTTTGATTTTTTGATAAAATAATTGTTCTGCTAGTATACACTTACAAGTTGTTCAATTTGGAAACAAATCAACAAGGCATGAGGAAGAATATATTTCGTGCAATCTAAAAAAAATTGTTCATGACAATGAAAACCTAAAAAATTTCAAATATAGCTTTCTTTTGCAACAGGTTCAAAGGTATTATGAAGTTATCTCTAATAATGGATGACTATTCCATTGTTGTTAATGGATTACCAAAACAATATAATGTTCAATGCGTTTCATATTTTTCATTTTTATTCCACCACATTGCTTCAATACATTTTTAGTCTATCCTTGAATTCTATAATATCACTCTCTATAATGACTAGCACTTCATCCTTGAAAAGAGCGTTATTGAACAGAGTAGGTGATCCTTGCCCAACTTCAAAAAGTTCATCAACTTTGTTTTCTATCCCATGTTGTAACAATTTTTCTTGTGCACTCTTTGTTGGGATTAAATAAACCCTTTCATTAAACTATTCCTCTAAGTCTTCTTTGATATTCGATTTCCCATTTCACAACATCTTCCTATGTGAATATTGATCCTCCTTATTACTTTCTAATCTACCATCTTCATTGTAATCTAGTCTTTGAGGCATAATGAAATACTCTTCTATTTCCTCCTCGTGTGGTGCTTGAAACAACAAGGTCATTTTATTAGTAGGAGGCATTTTGATTCTCCAGACTCTTGAATTCTTTGACATGTTCCATGAACTCATTTTCAATTTCTGCACATATATTCAAACATGGATGTTAATTGTTATAGGATTAATATTGAAATATATATTTCTATTCAAAAAAATCAAAAAAATGTTTTTCAATGATGTTATTTATATGCAGTTGACACCTCTTCATGTGTTTTAAATTTCAAATATAAAATCTCTGATAAATTAATGATTTCACCTAAACATTCAACCTCGTTTTCGTTGATAAAAACAAGTTTATATCTCTTTTTGCAATACTTCATTATTTGATACACATCTTGAAAGTGTTTTTTGGGTTCTGTTGTTTCATCCTTTTCATTTTAATTTTTCAGATCTATTGTTTCAAAGCTCCCATAATAGGACTATAATGTCTTTGCCAATAGTCTCCATAGTTTTCCTGATTAAGCTTGTGGACTGTTTATTGACTTTCTAACAATGTTTTTCCAGCTTTTCAACAATCTAAGTTGCTACAAAATGCATATTTTATTTCCTCCCATTATCAGTTCTTCTCCAATGGAGTTTTATCTTGGTTTAAAATGGTTGTCCCATTCAATTTGACTATTTTCTACGACAATTGATTACAGAGGGTAGCTTGAGGTCAAGTGTTCCAGATTCAATGCAAGGATTTTTTAAGGTTTCTTTAGAATTCTTTTAACTTCTTTGTGATGTTTGGATGCATGCCTATCATTATATATTTTGTTAACATTCGTTGTCATTTTTAAAGTTGGCTCATCCTCCTAGGCTTTTTTATGTTTTTTGTTATTATTCATGCAATGCCTTATTGTTCCTTGTACATGACACTCAATTATTTTATTTTATTTTTTTATTATAGAGAAAATGATGTGCAAAATTTGGGATATCACTTTTGTCAAATATTTCAAATTGTGATGCCCATTTTGAAACCAATAGTATCATCTATTTTAATTAACCTATGAATTTTTTTCCGCTATTTTCTCCCAAGATGTTTTATTCAAAGATAGTAAAAGTATTACTCTGTTAATTCAAAAACACATATCAGTTCAAAAAACATTTTCATCATAAATAAAATCCTTTCATGCATCATAACCTCAAAGAACCCTATCTACAAAGACTTGTTAACTTCTACACATAATTCCTCAAAATTCTTCTCTTGTCTAACAATTTATTACAAACAATGTTATTCTTCTTTTTCCTTTAATTGTTGATCTATCATTTCTTTCAATTATCATAGGGTAGTTGCACACTAAACAATCCACTTTTTGAAAATTATAAAAGGGATTCATCTAACTAATTTATAACACTTGTAGAGTCAAATTTAAAAATTCGAAAATAAAATGTCATCATTTCATTACAAGATGAACTTTTAAAGCAATGTGAAATCTTTTGTCACGGTCCATATAAAATTGTATGGGCTTTTATTACATAATAAACATGGGAGAAATGTTGATTTTTTCGCCTTAATATGATTGTGAGACTATTATAATGCTAAAATAAAGGTTTACAAGCAAGTTTAATATTTTAATTTATCAAGTCTTCGTGAGATTGCCAATAGTTTATAAAATCCATGATTTACTAAAATAGAAAAATTGAAAATTATTGTTTTGTAAAAAATGACATTATTACTTTACATAACATATGCCAATTGTAAAAATTAGAAAAACCCATGTTTTGTTTCTAACTTTTCCCTTAGTTGATTAAATTGAAACATGTGTTGCAATTTAAAAACTTATAAGTTCAAGGTTTAGGTATTCCACTTGCTTCATACTTTCAAATGAATTATGTTACATTCCCAAAACATTAAACATTAAAATTAAAAAACCTAAAAAGGATTTAAATGTGGACTTCCTCATTTAGCATTTTTGGTTCACCTTAGTGTGCATTCACCCCATACATGTCTCATGGTTTTGGGGCCAACCTTGTCATCTAACGATTCACCCATTGTTTTAAACTTTGTTTCTTAAAACTTCTGGCAACTAGGTTCGCCTGCTTGGAGTTGCATAAAATCATTTCCAAGGTTTCAAAAATTATGTTGATAGCACGTTCCCAAAGGTTACTAAATCTTATGTTGACAAATCATTAAGTAAACTTGTGAAAAAATGTTTTGGAATTGGCTTCTTCAAACTTGCACATTCTTTAAAAAATTCCATGGCATGTGTAAACATTACCCAATGGTAGTCTTCCATATCCTCCTTTGGAACAGTGCTGTTCAAGCATCCGGCGACATCCAGCCGCAGCCGAGCCGTTTTGGTCCTGATGAAATCTCGGCCGCAACCACAGCCGCCCGATTCACATGCCAATATGGCAGCCGCAACGGTAGCCGTTGGTCCTGATGAAATCTCGGCCGTAGCCATAGCCGCCCGATTCACATGCCAATATGGCAGCCGCAACGGTAGCCGCCCGTTAATAATGTGTATCATCAACGTAGATTGAAACAAACAGAAGTTTTGTGTTCAGGTGCCAAAGAAGCCACACACCAAATTAAGCGCTGCAGTGGCAGCTGAAGCAAGATCTTTCAGCACTAGGGATAATAATCTGAACTCTCTATCATCAAGCTTCATTGCAAGGTGTGCGATTCTCAATCCCTTGAATCAACAGCACCAGAATAAGGGACCATCAGCTCCTCCAATTCAAACGATGAGTTGGGAAAAAAAACCTCAACAACCCAATGTTCCATTGAGCTCAAAGCTTCCAATGCATACACCAGCCTCTACTGGCTTCAGGAGCTCTCCTCTAACATCGGATAAAGAAAATTTCTAGATTCTAGTATTATCATGATCAGATTTAGCAAGTTCTATGTTGCAAAATGTGATGGCTCCTTTGCTCTTGCTCAATCTTGCTCATGAGATTGCAGGTGGCTCAGTACAGATGCCCCACACATCGTGGGCATATAGATTCAGATTTGATTTGCTAATAGTAGATTGTTTTATGAAGAAGTCCTTGCTAGGCGTTCCACTATCATCAAGTTCAATTGTGTAAATCGCTCTGTGTTTTGAATGAATACAAGAGGAAACTGGAGCATTCTCATCATCAGCCTTTGATTGCTACTTCTTTCTTCTTGAATCAACACACTTGGATAGATGCACGTCAAGATCATTAGCAGCAGTTGTTTTTTATCACTGATACTTGCTTACTGGATCAACAGTAGTAGTGTTATGGAGAGCGAATGTCCCAAGATCATCAGCAGCATCAGAATGGCAACGATTTTGTTCTTCTTTTGGACGCCGTTGCTTGGTGTAGGATAACTTCCGCGTTTTTTTCTTGCTGCGCTGCTACTGCCGCTGCTGAGTTCTGTTTCTACTGCTTTGTTTCATTCATGGCCGCGTTTGAACATCTCCACCGCCGTCGCCGAAATTACTCCTACTACTACTACTGGCATTGCTGTTGCTAAAACCCAATTGTAGTATCCACTTAATATGCCTTGTACTACTGTCACTGAATCGAACTAGCAGAAGTACTATATAAGCAGCTACTACCAGCTGAACGAAGCGATGATCCAGTGTGTTCATTCATCCTGATCTGTCTAGGAAAGCTACCAAAACATTACTTCTGGTCTAACAAAGAAGAAGAAGAAGAATTTGCATGCTCGCGGAACAGGCGCCGGCTTCGTTGATGCCCACCTGCTTCCCAAGGATGGGAAGGGAGTGGCTGCTGGCCATGAAGTGTTAACTTAACACAATGTTTGAGCCGTAGCCGTTTTACTCTTGAACATGTTTATTTATGGTCAAGGTCCTGGTTAGAACGGAGAAAGAGAAGAGCATTGAGGGTGCTTGGATGCAACCCGCTGCGCTTGTTGATACGAGTATTGCAGGCACTTGAGAAAGTGCATTCCGACATGGAACTAGATGCGAGGATGCACAAAATGGCACGTACGGCACGCGCGAGAATCGGAAACTTGTCCAACTTTACTCGCCACCATGGCAATAGGCCGACATCGTGTTTAACATCACCATCTTCTCGGGCTCTTTTCCGTGTATCGGGCTGGAGCAGAACCTCCTTGTCACTCTTGGAGGCCTTGAACATGCGATATTCTGCCAACTCCTGATCAATGCGGGCTTTGAACTGGGACTCCTCGGCTGGCTCAGCGTCGTCCTCTGATTCCTCGTCACTGTCGTCTCGACTCGGACCAGCGTGGACAAAGACGGTGCGCGGCCTCTTGACGAGGTTCTTCTTGACCACTGGTGGACGCTGTCGCATACCACCGGACATGGACGCCGCTGGTGGCTTAGGTGGGCCGACCTTGGGCATAATGTCCTTGAGGTAAACTAGGCCTTGGTCGATCAGCTCTTGAGTGAAGCCATAATCTTTCAGATGGTTCTTCTGTAGTGGATCCAGGTAGGCAGCGGCGACGTGGAGCGGCTTGAGAAAGAATTTCTCCTCAAGCTGCTTGAGAAGGCGCACCTTGATGGGTGCAATGTTTTCACTGTCGGCTGGAATGGTCATCTTCTCGCCATTGGCGCCATTGACGGTGACGAGTTCATCTCGCGGTTAAAGATGTGCCTTCAGTTTGGCTAACCACATGCCGACGAAATGAAGAGTTGGTGTATTGAACGGCTCGAAGGACTTGCTAGCTAGCTTGAAGTAGTGTAGCAATCGAATAAGTTCATCGAGCAGCTCCTCAAAGATCTTCTCAGCGCGGTCTTCCTGTTTCTTCTTTTTCAACAGCTCGGTGGATTCATCCAGCTTAGCGGACACAGACTGAAGCATGATGAGGAGACCGTCAAAGCGCGTCGCCACGTCCTGCTTCATCTTGTTCTTCAGCTGCTTGTTTAGTTTCGTCTGCTTCATGTACGTGACTAGCTCCTTTGAAGCATCAATCGTGTCATACACAAACGGGGACTCGTCGTAGAAGAGGTAGACAGGAGCTTGCTTGACACCGTCCATTTGGCGCGTTTGCTTCCGTAGCACATAATTGATGATGATGGAAATGCGATGGCAATAGCATAGGTCCAACTCGAACTGCAACGACATACCTTCCGCACCCCTATTGTTTCCCGCCGCATCCGACTTGACTACCACCTGCCAGTCCGCAGCTTGAACCGTCACATTCTCCTCCTTCCAGGTTATGAACGGGCGGACACTGTTAAGGAAGTCGCGATGAATCGCTGTCGCGGTGTGACTCGTGCTTTCGCTGAATTCATCACAGGACACGACGCGGGCGTGCATGATAAAATTGACATCAATTAGGTGCATGGTGTCAGCGCTATATGCCGTCTGCGTGGCGTCGTCCGTCCAAATGTCTGTGGAAAATGAGGCACGCCCATTGTCTTGAAAGTGGTTGTGCGCGATGCCCTGGAGCTTAACAATGCCCTTTTCAGAACGGTTCATGGTCCTGCGTTTGATTGTCTGTCGGGACTACAACAAGTCATCGGCAAAAAGCGGTGTTTTGCTTGCAAAGCCGATGTCCAGGGCTGTCTGGATGACATCATGGAATCCCGGGCCTTCCACCACCGCAAACGGACGAATGTCATACGCACACATGTTGACTAGAGAATTGGTCATGTTGGCTTTGGCATGATCGGTCGGTACACCTTTCTTGGTCGCCCAAGCATGTAGGTTGCCAAAGCTAGCAGCAACAGCCACACGGGAGCAGGTATGGGCGCTCATTGACGACATACCATCACGAGAGTTGTATACGTAGATAGTGAAGCAAGTGGGCTTCATGTAGGCGACCACGTACATCCTCTTGGTCCTTGCCTTGCCATCCAACTCCACTGGCACATCGAAGCACACCCACTGCCCAGTGGCCTTCACGACCACCTCACCCATGCGCTCCCATGGTTTGTTGTCCGATGGCCTAGTCGAAGACGTAAAAGGAATCACCTGATATTGTGGGTTCTTGCTGCTCAAATCAGCGAATATCTTCTTCT
>Ga0116227_10000248_pt1 | contig 97530 bp, 91 predicted proteins | sample S1TSphgellanicum_FD_89693 | JGI IMG/M metagenome (GOLD analysis project Ga0116227, IMG submission 89693) | Host-associated microbial communities from peat moss isolated from Minnesota, USA - S1T2_Fb - Sphagnum magellanicum MG | ecosystem: Host-associated > Plants > Peat moss > Unclassified... | reverse complement strand
GGGCGCCGCCCCGTCAGACTGGCCGCGATCACGCCAGCCACATACCGGCCCTGCTGTTTGGCCGCCGGCGCGAGACCAGGAACAACTGCGCCGCCCCATCCCAGAGAGGATGCGGTATCGCCGATCGCATAGATCCATTGCAGGTCCGGCACGGACAGATCGGCGGCCACGGCAAGCCGTCCCGACGGATCAGTGGTCTGGTTCAACCATTGGGCCGCGGGCGACGCTGCAACGCCCGCCGCCCACAGAACGGTACGGGCGGCGATGCGCTGCCCGCCAATGTCGACCCCCTCGCTGTCCACTCCCTGCACCCGGGTGTCGAGGCGGACCTCGACCCCGAGCGCTTGCAGTGAGCGTTCTGCGGCGCTGGATAGCGTAGCGGTGAAAGTGGGCAGGATCCGCGGACCCGACTGCAACAGGATCACGCGAGCGACGGCCGGATCGATCATGCGGTACTCTTCGGCCATCCCGTGCCGGGCCAGTTCGGCGATGGCTCCAGCCAACTCGATGCCGGTGGGCCCGCCGCCGACGATCACGAAAGTCAGCCACGCGGCTCGCTCGGTTTCGCTCGCCACGCTTTCGGCTTCCTCGAACGCCCGCAAGAGGCGGCTGCGCACGGCAGTCGCATCTTCGATACTCTTGAGCCCGGGTGCAAAAGGCGCCCAGCTGTCCTTGCCAAAATAGCTGTGGTGGGCGCCCGTCGCCAGCACCAGATAGTCAAATTTCACGCGCGCCGCGCCAACCTGTACCTCGCGCGCGGCCGCATCCACCCCTGTCACCTGCCCTAGCCTGACCTGAACGTTGCGTTGTCGCCGGAACAGGCTCCTGATCGGCGTGGCGATCTCGGCGGGTGACAGCGCGGCCGTAGCCACCTGGTAGAGCAGCGGTTGAAACAGATGATGGTTGCGCTGGTCGATCAGCGTGACCCGGCAGCGCGCATTACGCAATCCCCGCGCGGCCGCGACGCCGCCGAAGCCGCCCCCGACCACCACGACATGTGGCAGGTCCTCCGGGGCGGAATCGTCTTCCTGCAACGCACTGCCCGTCCACCGCTGAAGCAGCCAATCGAGGGAGAGCATGCCACCGCCCGCGACCACCAGCAGAGAAAGCAGAAGCAGGACTGCCAGCCGGTCGTCGGTCGACATGGCGATACCAGCCACCGGCACCATCACCGCAATGAACAGCGCGGCAAACCGCGTCGCACAGCCAAGTGCCAGCGCCAACGCGAGCGCCGCCGCACACCAGACAGGATGGACAAGAGATGTCGCCGCGGCGCCCAACATCGCTTTCTGCAACCACGAACCAGCTGGCAATACGACGTTAACGAGTGAAGCGGCCAGCCCGACACGTATGACAAACTGAAGAAGCGGGCCAAGATAACGTTCGAGCCAGAGATAAATCTCGCGCGTGACCCTGATTGGGCGAAATGGGATCCACGACAAGCCGCGCGCCAGAAGATTGTCCAGCGACATGCCCCCCGCCCCGCTTACGATGAGCCACGAAAGGAGCGCGAGTTTGGCTCCCTGCGCGCCCACTGCCAGTGCACCGTGACTGTCTGCGATTGTCTCGATGAGCAGCACCAGCGCAACAGGACGAGTCAGCAGCCCCATGGTAAGCAGCAACGGCACCACACTGTGCAGCGCTGCATCGAGCGCGGATGGGACGCGCAGGCCGCCGGAAAACAGAGCCCCATGAAGGCTTTCTGCAATCGTCATGATCTGGTGTACAAAGACCACCTGCCCAAACCAGATTCGGGCAAGCAACACCAACCAGGGCATGCAGAGCACGCGCAGAGCGGCGCCGAAACCGCAGGCACGTTTCAAGGTGTTTCGTAACATAGGAATAGATACTCCACACATACGTGAGCGGCCGGGCACATCGATGCGGACGGAGAACAGGCCGCCCGACGGATGCACGGGGTACGTGATGGCCCAGGGCAGCAAGTCGGTCGGGGTGCCTGCCCGCGTATGGCCCTGCGCGAGGCGTGCGACAGCCCTCTGAGACCATGCCGTCCACATTCGACAGATAGTTCGTCCCCGGCAGGCAGACGGTTACCGCGGCCGAAGAATATTTCTTCGCCGCCCAGATGCCAGCGCGCAAGAAAAATCGAATGTGCGTAGTCTTCCTGTTCGTTTAGCAATACAAAATAATCATGCCCAACTCAGCCTGATGCTCGCGATTCCATTGCTGCTCACCTGGTCGGCGACAGCTCTGTACTGCGTCGCGCCACAGATCGACAGCGAAAAAAAGCGATTCCCCTGTAACCGGACATCTACGGCCCGCGAATTAGATCACGTATCCATCACGGGTACCTTCTATCCCAACTACTGGAGAGATTCCATGTCCACAAAAGCCACTGTCAGTTCCACCCTGCTCGCCGGCGTTGTCGCGAGCCTGCTCGCATCGATTGCCCACGCAGCACCGCTTACGCCAGCCGAAGGAGCCGCTGCTGTCGCCGCGCACAAGGAGAAGTGCTTCGGCGTCGCGCTGAAGGGGCAGAACGACTGCGCCGCCGGTCCCGGCACGACATGCCAAGGGACGTCGGCAATGGACTTCCAGGGTAACTCGTGGAAGTTTGTTCAAGGCGGCACCTGCACGAGTATCGAAGTGCCGGGTGGCGGCCACGGCTCGCTCACCCCGTTGAAGTCCTGATTCGGCGAGCGACAAGAGGAACGGGGCGGCCATGGGCAATCCCACGATGACAACGGCAGTTGGCCAGACAGACCGCCCCTTTCACGCGACAACTGGCGCCCAAGAGCTCGCCGGGACACGTTTCAAGCATCGGCACGTGCCTGCGATCCTCGCGCACGGACTACGCAACGGATTCTTCGAGGTTCATGCGGAAAACTATATGGGCGCCGGCGGTCCGCCACATCGGACGCTTGCCGCCATCCGTGAGAACTATCCGCTCTACATTCACGGCGCCCGTATGTCGATTGGCGGCACGGGAGCGTTTCTCCGCTTCGCTCAAGCGACCCGGAAGATGCACTCGTGACGCGACCGGTGCAGGATGCGATGGTATCGCGCCTGCCGGCCGGTGGTGTGACTTTCCTCATGGGTCTTCTCGACGGCGCATCGCCAGGCGAAGCAGCCACGGCTGCGTGTCGGGAAGCCCCGTCCTTCGATCTCCAGGCCAACCTGGCAGAGATGATCCCAGCCGGCGTGTTTACCGCCGTCCAACATGGAGGTTCATAGAGATGTCGAACCTACAGAACGTAAAACTGCCGCTTCCGGAAATAGTCATATCCGCGATTGGCACGGCGAGGCGGCTGATCCAGCAGCTCGCGCAACCGTGGCTCGTTCAACTCGTACTGCGGCTTGCTCTGGCTGTGCCGTTCTGGAAATCGGGTATTCTCAAATGGCACGGCTTCCTTCAACTGAACGATACGGCGATCGACCTGTTCACGGACGAGTTCAAGTTGCACCTCCCAGGCGGCCCGTATCCGTTTCCTGCCCCTACTGTTTTTGCGTTTCTGTCGGGCTGCGGCGAGGTGACCTTCCCGGTGCTGCTCGTGCTTGGCTTCGGAACCCGGTTCGCCGCAGCCGGCCTGATATTTATGACGTGCATCGTCGAGCTGACTGTACCGGATGGCTGGCCCATCCATCTGACCTGGTTGGCGATGGCACTGGGAATTGCGGCCTGGGGGCCGGGTCTGATATCGATTGACTATCTGCTTGGCGACAGGTCGCCCAGGTCGTGAGCCGGTGAATACAGCTGACCGGGCAAGCGACGGAGTTGTTCCGGAACGTCAGGTTCAAGTTACTGCGTCGGCGGCTTTGCGCCGATGCATCGCTTGATGCGCGCTATCTGAGCTTCAACCAGGGCGCGCAGTCCGTAGCCGTATTTTTTGTGGAAGGCATAAATGCTGCCTTTATCCTCGATGTACCGCACCGTCCGGTCATGGAGTCTGATGCTTTCATGACGATGCACGACTGCGCGAGAGGGCGCCGGCATCACGGTAACGATGCCGCGGACGTTTAGCGCTTCCGCTCGCTCTACTCACGCATGCGTGTGTTCACGTAGCTCACCCGGGATGAATGCGCGCTCAAGACCACCTTCGTTCAACCATGCACGCGTCTTCGCGGCTGCACGCTCAATCAGGCGGTCGCACTGCGTGTAGTCGTAAGGCGATACATCGAGCGGACACAATGGTGGAACGACAAAGATCTCTGCGCGGGATGAGTAGGATTCCAGATCGCGCACAAGCTGACGCGCAATAAGAAGTGTCAACGCGTGTGTAGCCTGCGCGATTGCGTTACCGGGCGGCTTGTGCAGCGCGCAGGCAAACCCGGCCGGAAGCACTATGACGCGCGTCGCACCGAGTGAGATGGCCACGGAGATCGGCGTATTGTTGGCAACACCGCCATCGACCAGATCCAACCCGCCAATGCGCACTGGCGGAAACACACCGAAAATCGCAGCGCTCGCAAGAACGGCATCCACCACCGGGCCGGACGCATTGATCGCACCGGCGGAGGCGCCAATCACGCAACCCGGATGCACACCGTGATCGAGCAACTCGCGCAGCATGCCAACTTCGATCGCGCCGAGGCTACCGCCGCCTGCGAACACAAAAGCGGTCAAGCTGGGCGAAGCGGACAAAATCGGATAAGTGTACATGTCTGCCTCTGCTGCCGTGTCATACCAGATCCGCTCTCCATGACTCACCGAGCGAATTCGCACCCTATGACGGGCGGCCCGATCGGGACGACGTCACCCCGATCGAGCCTGCCGCCCGACATCCGGTTACCGGTGCCGCTCCTTGCAGGAATGTCGAAATCGCACCCAAGACCGCATCGGTAGCAATGCTCCAGACAGTATCAGTGTCCTTTGAACAAATCTAGCAACTGGTTTTGCATTTGCATCATTTCGCGCTCGTACTTCATCTCCATCTGAGATATCGCTTCCTCATGGTCCATCTCCATCTGCATCATTTTCTGTTGAATGTTGATGGCCTGAGTCCGTTGTTCCGGCGTCAGCTTGTCCATCATCATTTGATACTCCTGCGGCATCAGATAGGTACCGCTGCGCCCGATTCCCTCGGCATGCACCGATCCCGCGGCCAAGCAAAGCGGGAACATTGCGCACAAGATGATTTTTCGAATCGTTTTCATTGGATCTCCAGTTTCAATTTTTCGCAGCTACAAATTAGGATTGCTATATAAAATACCTGCTCTATCCTGCCCGGAGGCTGGCTTTTTCGTACTACGCCTCGACGATCAGTTTGCCTTGCTATCCCCTACCGCCGTTTAGTGCCGGGTGAAATTCGGCGTGCCGCCAGGCCCATAGGGGTCGGGATTACCGAAACGCGGGATGGTACCGTTCATGCGAGCGTGAGCCAGTTCCTCACGCACCTGCTCGCGAGTCTTCGGACCTTGATTCGATCCTGCCGCCATTGAGTTTGCGTCAGGGGGCTGCACAGACTGCGCGCTCGCCAGCGCCGACATGCCGAGCGTTGCCACGGCCATGATCATCATCAACTTGTTCACTTTCATCATTGCTCTCCCAAAGGGGTAGTGATCGGCCGGCCCAAATGCCAACTAACCCTGGCGTTCCAGGTAGTCCGGAGTTCCCGGCGTCGGTCGCTCGAGCACAGGCTTATGCCTGCACTACATAGGCTATTTCGCCTATTTACCCGGATGGGTTACAGAAAACACAAAAAATAAGGTTGGGGATCAGTTATGCGGCGTCACGTGCCGGTGTAGACGTGAATCACTGGCGCGCGATCGGCTGAAGACCCTCAACCAGATACAGGGTTTCCTGCTGGAGTTCAGCATTTACCGTGAAGTTGGCCACGCCGTCATCACGCACGTCTGCGTAGCGCTGGCTGAACACAGCTTGACCTTCCAACGGTCCAACTCACCAGTTCAGCAGTCGTGGGCCCAGCGCCACGCCAGCAAGCGTAGGAATCAGCATGCCGAGGAGATACCAGACGGCCCAGAATGGCACGCCCATCTCGGGACAGTGGAAACAGTAAGCAACCGCTGCAGTCGCTCCCGCCAGCAGGCCGCCTGCGGCGCCGGCCAGCCTGAGACGCGTGGGTGCCAGACCTCGCATCGCCCAGAACACCGTGATGAACACGGGCACTGAAAGCAACGCGATATTACGCGGACATACGCGCCACGTACTGCCCATGACCAGCGGCAAACGCGCGTCGGAAGGGGTCAACCACAACAGGACGAGCGTCGCAATCCAGACGGCGAGCACTGGCGCAGCAAGCGCGGCCCACGCGCGGCCTACCGCCACGCCTGGCCGGGATAGCCGCGCCGTCGCCAGCAACGCAGCGAGTGTGAGGCACAGAGGCAGAGCCAGCTTGATCCAGAACAGCGGCATCTTCATCGCTGCGCCGATATCGGGGCGAACGCCATAAACGATTGCCATGAGCACCGTGGAACCGACACCGCCGCATAACATCGCCCGGCTGAATCGCTTTGCCGACACGTTATGATCGATAGCGGGCACCCCCGCGGCCAGCAGTGAAACAAGATCCTCTGTCTTCATGATGCGCCTTGAAACTTCAGTGCCAATGCTTTTAAACCGCGGTGCACGCCAACCTTGACCGCCGACTCCGACAGGCCGGTGAGCTTTGCGGTTTCAGTCACCGACAGCCCTTCCAGCTTCATGTGCAGAATCGGCAGACGCTGGCGATCGGGCAACTGTTCGAGCAGCTTGCTCAGATCACGCCGGGCCTCCGCCGGTTCGACATCGCAGGTGGCGAATATCTCGAGCTCGTCGTCCAGCGGCGTGTGCAAGGCTTCCCGGCGCGATCGGGCGCGAAAAAAGTCCGCCAGTTTGTAGCGGGCGATCGCATACACCCAGGCAGTCAACGGCTGGTCCTGACGATAGGTATGGCGCCCATTATGCACTGCCAGCAAAATCTCCTGAACCAGGTCCTCGATATCGTCTTGCAGATAAAAGAGACGCTTTCTCAGGAACCCGCGCAGATGCCCGGTCAGGTCGCCGAGAAATGCCTGATAAGCCGCTGCGTCCCCATCCAGACCACGCACGAATAGGGCCTTCAGCCGCTCTTCGACGGGACGCGCCGGTCCATCTTTGGTAGTTCGGTTCATTGCGGGTTCTGGTTACAGTTGGCACGAAATAAACTGCGTGAACAGCGTTGACGCGGGTAGTAGAGAAGTGCTTTTCCACACGCCATGATCTCCAGCGTGACGGTCGTTGATCGTTAAAACGGGCACTTTTCTTCCGTCCTTTAGTCGTGGCTCGCCGCCAAACATGACACGAGGTATAACCGGAATCGTTCCGCCTTCCCGGTTTTCCACTAACAACAGATGCTGCTCAAGAGGTTCCTCAGTTTTTTCTCGTCGGGCTGTCATATCGCCTTCCCCGCTGCGACCAATGCATGAACGATCCTCACCAGGAGTCAACTCATGCTATCCCGTCTGCTTGCGTCCATTTCACTGCTTGTGGCCCTCCCGGTTGCTGCGGCAATGCCCCGACCGGTGGTTGTCGAACTGTTTACGTCCGAAGGCTGTTCATCCTGTCCGCCGGCTGACGCCTATCTGTCGGAGTTAAGTCAGCAGCGAAGCGACATTCTCCCTTTGGCTTTTCATGTCACCTACTGGAACAGCCTCGGATGGAAGGATCCTTTTTCTCTCGATATCGCCACCCAACGTCAGGCTGAATACGGGCGACGCTTTGGCGACGGCTCCTACACGCCCGAAATGGTCGTCGACGGAACAACGGCCTTCGTGGGTTCAGACCGTTCATCCGCCGAGGTCGCGATTCAGAAAGCGAAGGACGCGGATTCAACGTCCGCGCCGTTGTCCGCGGTGCGCAAGGGCAACGCCATTACTGTTTCGGTCGGCGCCGGCTCCGGAAGCGCGCGCGTGATTCTGGTTGGTTACGACGCGCAGCACATGACCGCCGTCGGGCGTGGTGAAAACGGAGGGCGAACGCTGAAGGAGTCCAACATCGTTCGCTCGTTCCAACAGATTGGTCAATGGACCGGCGAACCGGCTGTGTTCGACCCGCAGTTACCTGCCGGTGAGAAGTCCGCGGTATTGCTCGAGGCGCCGGACGGACACATTGTCGGCGCTGCCCGCGTGACAGATGCGCCTTAGCGTGCTCTCGCCCCGTCTCGGACAGACGCATTGTAAAAGTCCTATGTGCTTACCATCTCTTCGGGAGAAGCAAGCGATGTCGCGCGTCACACGCATCAGTACCTTCTTTGCCGTTGTCGCAACACTTGTTCTTGCTCCATCGTTCGCGTCTCATGCGGCGTCGTCCAACTGGTCCGGCGATCAGCGGGCCAGTGTGCGCATCATCACAGCAACCAACGGCGTACAAGGCAGCACGCTTCAGATAGGTGTCGAGTTCCGGTATCCGAACGGGTGGCATGGTTACTGGCGCACCCCTGGCGATGCCGGCATCGCGCCGATTTTCGACTGGTCCCGGTCCCGCAATGTCGCATCGGCATCCGTGTCCTGGCCGGCGCCGTCCCGCCTCGTTATCTCGGGTCTGCAAAACAGTGTCTATACAGGCGATTTGATTCTGCCAGTGAGCCTTAAGCTAGACCATCCGCACGAGGCGACCCGCATTGCGCTGACTCTCGACTATGCGAGTTGCGCGAATGTCTGCGTGCCCGAACATGGGGAGGTGACGCTCACGTTGCCGCCGGGCACGGACGGACCATCAAGCGAAGCCGCGGAGATCGTCGCAGCGGCGCAAAGGGTGCCGCGGACGCCCGCAGAGGCCGGCATCGGCGTGGTGCATAACACGCTGGAGCAAACCTCCAGCGGCCGGCGCCTGAAGGTCGATCTGCTTAGCGAGGGCACCCCGTTTCGGTCGCCCGACCTGTTCGTCGAAGGAGCCGAGGCCGGTCTGCCCGCAGCGCCGCAGGTACACCTTTCAAACCACGGGCACCGGGCTGCACTGGAAGTCGAACTGCCACCTGCCGGTGCAGCGAAAGACCCGCTGCGCCTGACCGTGGTGGACGGATCCAGAGCGGCCGAGTTCATGGCCGCACCCGTCATCGTCACGGGAGGCGATGATCGCGGCATCGTCGTTATTCTGGCCTTGGCGCTTCTTGGCGGCCTGATTCTGAACTTCATGCCATGCGTATTGCCCGTTCTTTCAATCAAGGTTTTCTCGGTAGCGAAAGCCGCAGGCACCAAACGCAAAACGGCACGGCGGGTGGCGCTCGCGACGGCACTTGGGATTGTCACGTCATTTGGATTGCTTGCGGCCGTGCTATCGGTGCTCAAACTCGCGGGTGCGTCACTTGGTTGGGGCATACAGTTCCAGCAACCATGGTTCCTCGCAGGCATGGCGGTCTTCACAACGCTGTTCGCGGCAAGCTTCTTTGACTGGCTCCCGATCGGTCTTCCGCCAATCCTTTCCGGAGGTGCAAGCGGCGCAACGAGTCGGGGGCCGATTGTCGAGGCGTTCGTCGGCGGCATGCTTTCCACGCTTCTGGCGACACCGTGCTCGGCTCCGCTCGTCGGTACGGTGGTCGGCTTTGCGTTGGCACGTAGCCCGCTCGAGATTACGGCGGTGCTTCTCGCACTTGGGGTAGGAATGGCACTGCCGTTCCTGACGTTGGCGCTCGCTCCGTCGCTCGCGACGTGGCTTCCGCGCCCCGGCCAATGGATGATCCAGTTGCGCAAAATCATGGGCCTAATGCTGCTCACGACTTCGGTCTGGCTGATCGTGTCGCTGTGGAATATCGCGGGTATGGCAGTCGCGTCACTCGTCGGCATCGTGCTGATTGCCATTCTCGCCGTGCGGGCTGTGGTTACCCGATTGGGAAGCCTGCGGACCCACCGATGGTCAGGCGCGATGACTGCGCTCCTTGCGTGCAGTGCCATCGCAATGGCCTCGCTTACCCCTTCCGGAGCAGCAGACCGCAGCGCTCCACCCTCCGAATGGCAAGCGTTCGATCCAAATGCAATCAGCCCGCTGGTCGCCAGCGGCAAGACTGTGCTCGTCGACGTAACGGCAAGCTGGTGTCTCACCTGCAAGATCAATGAGCTGTCTGTTCTGGACACGGCTGCCGTGCGCACTCGGCTCAGACAGGACAATATCGTGCGCATGCGAGCCGACTGGAGCCGGTATAACCCCGGAGTCCTCGCCTACATTCAGGATTTCGGCCGCTTTGGCATTCCGCTCGACGTCGTATATGGGCCTCGCATGCCACAGGGGCAATTGCTGCCGGAGGTCTTGCAAACTTCGACGCTCTTCCGCGCGCTCGACAATGCCAGCCTCCCGCAAACGGCGAAGAGCCATTCATCCGCCGGTTGAAATGGCGCAATTTCTTCAGAAGCTATTCAGACTTACGACCACCTGAAGGTAAGGGCTCGTTGAGATAGGGGGTGTAAGCCGCCACATGTTTTGAGTGGGCGCCTCGACTCAGCAAAGTCTCCTCCATGTCTTTCGTACATGGCTTGCCCTCGTTCGTGTAACCCGAAGCACTTTTTGGACGAATTTAAGGGGCGAGGTCGAACCGGCACAACACGTCGACCGCATAAAGCAAAATGGACAATCCGTCGTGTGTAGCGGCTTCAGTTGACGTTGGGCTCCAGAAGCGCCAGCGCTGGCCGTACAACTCCCTCCAGCAGCGCACGCTCCGGTCTTACCCGGGCAAGCACCCGTATGCCCAGGTGTACGCCCAGCAGCAACCGGGCAAGATCATCAGCAGGCTGTGCAGTCGAAATCTCGCCAGCCTGCTGACCAGCGCGCACACAACGCAGGAAAAACGCTTCGACCGCGATCAGTACGTTTGCGATCATCGCCTGAAAATCGGCGTCGTGTGGTGCAACCTCAAGCGCCGAATTCACCAGCAGGCATCCCTTACGGTCCCTGTCGCAGACCGACCGCTCGACAATCTCGCGGAAGAATGCCTTGATGGCGTCCAACGGTGGGAGGCTTCGCTCAAATCTCGATACCCGGTCACCAAAGCTTCTTTCAATGTAATGTGCCAGCGCTCGTTCAAACAGCGACCGTTTGTCCCCGAACGCGTTGAACAGGCTTGCCCCCGTAATTCCCATACCCTGCGCGAGATCCCGGACGGACGTAGCTGTATAGCCATAGATCCAAAACTGGTGGGCGGCTGCATCAAGGACCGCATTTTCATCAAATTCCCGTGGTCGAGCCATGTTAACTCCTGCCATCGAGTAACGTTTTGCCGGTCGGCATTGCAACGTCACACACGTTACGATATTCTAAATCAATTGATCTAAAATGACCTGAGGCGATAGCAAACCTCCCCTGGGGTGCTACGAAAGCCATGACGCACGCATCAGGCGGTCTGAACGCCACGCACAGTACATCATGATCGACTTCTATTTTCACCCTACGCCCCACCCTGCAAAGCTTGCCCTGATGCTTGCCGGCATAAAAGCCGTGCTTGACGCAGCGGTTCGGGACCACTCTGCTCTTTGACCCGGGAGTCAGAACCGTGTATTCCGCAGAGCAGCGTCTGAAAACATTGTTTGTCGCGGGCCTCGCGGGCAACGCATCCGAATATCGCTCGTTCCTGTCCGAACTGACGCGTCACCTGCGAGGCTATCTTCGCAAGCGGATTCCACAACTCCACGACGACGTCGAGGATCTCGTTCAGGACATCCTGCTTGCCGTGCACAATGCACGTCATACATACCGCCCAGATGAACCTCTCACCGCGTGGGTCCACGCGATCGCGCGTTATAAGCTGATGGATTTCTTCAGGACACGTGCGCGACGCGAGTCGTTGCACGAACCGCTTGACGAGCACGACGACATTTTCGCCGAATCCGACGACGAGCCGGCAGATGCCCGTCGTGATGTCGGGAAACTACTTGGTCATCTGCCCGACAAACAGAGGCTCTCGATCCTGCACGTCAAGTTGCAGGGACTTTCGGTTGCCGAAGCCGCCCAGTTGACAGGGCTATCGGAGTCGGCCGTCAAGGTCAGTATCCATAGGGGACTCAAGGCTCTGGCCGCACACGTGCGGAGAATCGCATGAGAACAGATGATCTTGTCGGGTTGCTCTCGACCGGCATAACACCTGTAAGAAGAGGCGCTGCAGCCCGTCGGTTCGGCATCTCACTGCCTATCGCCGCTCTTGGCGCAACGGCGTTGATGGCTACAGTGTTTGGCCTTCGCCCCGATCTGGATGCCGTCGTCAAAACCCCGATCTTCTGGGAGAAGCTCGCGTTCCCGCTATGCCTCGCGATCGGTGCCCTGCTTGCGACCGTTCGGCTGGCGCGCCCCGGCGCCAAGGTTGGAGCCGGATGGCCCGTCATGACGACACCGGTGCTAGTCGTCTGGATCGCTGCAATTATGATTGTCGTCACCGCGGCACCCAAAGACCGCCTGCCTGCAATACTCGGGCACTCGTGGCGGTCATGTCCGTTCAATATTCTTCTGCTCGCCGTTCCAGGTTTCATCGCCATATTCTGGGCCGTCAAAGGTTTGGCGCCCACGAGTCTCCGGCTTGCCGGTGCTGCCTCCGGGCTGCTCGCGAGTTCGATCGCCACAGTCGCGTACTGCTTTCATTGCCCTGAGATGAGTCCGGCATTCTGGAGCGTCTGGTATATGGCTGGCATGTTGCTCCCAGCCGCGCTCGGGGCGGTGCTTGGTCACAAATTCCTTCGCTGGTGAGCAACGCTCCGAGACTATGCAGTGGTGTCCCTGATCAAATGGCTGATGTCGACCACCACAGGCAAAAAAAGAAAACTCCCCTGTAACCGGACGTCTGTGACCCACGAATTAGATGACGTATCCATCACGGATACCTTCTAACTTCTGGAGAAATTCGATGTCCACAAAAGCCACTGTTAGTTCCACCCTGCTCGTCGGCGTTGTTGCGAGCCTGCTTGCATCAGTCGCCCACGCAGCGCCGCTCACAAAAGCGGAAGAAGGTGCAGCCATTGCGGCCCACAAGGAAAAGTGCTACGGCGTCGCCCTGAAGGGGCAGAACGATTGCGCCGCCGGTCCCGGCACCACGTGCCAGGGAACGTCGGCAACGGACTTCCAGGGTAACTCGTGGAAGTTCGTTCAAGGCGGCACCTGCACGAGTATCGAAGTGCCGGGCGGTGGCCATGGCTCGCTCACGCCGCTAAAGTCCTGAAGCGGCCAACGGCTTGATGAACGGGAGCGGCCATGAACGATACCTCAAGGACAACGGCGGTTTGCGAGCCTGGCTGTTCGAGTGGCACATCATGGCTGAAGAAGCGGTGTCACTCGCTGAGGAGGACGGCCATGCAGCCTGAAAATCCTTCGGGCGGCCACGCCACCGCGTTTGCACTGGGTTTGACGGACCCATCGATCACCGCACCTGAAGACGTGATCGCCGCGCCGGGCAAGCGTGTGGTCAAGCGTTACAACGTTTATCGCAACAACGTCACGGTCAGCCTCATTGACGCGCTGGCAGCGGTCTATCCCGCTATCCAGCGCATCACGGGCGTCGACTTCTTCAGGGCGATGGCCCGTTTCCATCTCCGCGCGACGCCTCCCACTTCGCCGCTGCTGTTCGAGTACGGACGGGACTTTCCTGCGTTCATCGAATCCTACGAATATGCGCGTGAAATGCCCTGGCTTGCGGACACCGCGCGCATCGAGCGGGCGTGGCTGGATGCTTATCACGCAGCCGACATGCCTGTGCTCGCTGCCGAGGCGTTAGCCACGATCGAACCGGCGTCTCTCGCTGAAGTCCGTTTCACACCACACCCCGCGGCGCGGGTGGTGCGATCACGCTATCCCGCCGTCGCCATCTTTGCGATGAACCGGACCGATGGCCCCGTTACGCCGCTCCGCTCAGGCGAAGCGGAAGACGCGCTCGTGACGCGACCCGGACACGAGGTGCTGGTATCGCGCCTGCCGGCTGGCGGTGCGGCCTTCCTGACCCATCTTCTCGACGCTGCATCACTGGGCGAAGCGGTCGCGGCGGCGTTACAGGAGGCGCCCTCCTTCGACATCCAGGCCAACCTGGCAGGGATGCTCTCAGCCGGCGTATTGACCGGCATTCAACACGGAGATTGACCAGGATGTCGAATCAACAAAACCTGAAACTGCCCTTTCCGGAGCCGCTCGTCTCCGCCATTGGCGCGGCGAAGCGACTGATCCAGACGCTCGCGCAACCGTGGCTGGTTCAGCTCGTGCTGCGGCTTGCGCTGGCTGTGCCATTCTGGAAGTCGGGGATTCTGAAGTGGCACGGCTTCCTGCAACTCAACGATACGGCGATCGACCTGTTCACGCAGGAGTTTCAGTTGCATCTTCCGGGCGGTCCCTATCCGTTTCCTGCTCCCGCAGTTTTCGCGTTTCTGTCGGGCTGCGGCGAAGTCACATTTCCGGTGCTGCTCGTGCTTGGCCTTGGAACCCGCTTCGCCGCAGCCGGCCTGATATTGATGACCTGCATCATCGAACTGACCGTGCCTGAGGGCTGGCCGATTCACCTGACCTGGGTGGCAATGGCACTGGGTATTGCGGCGTGGGGACCAGGGCTGATATCAATCGACTATCTGCTGGGTGACCGGTCGTTCAGGTCGTGATCCCGTGAACGCATCTGACCGGACAAGCGAGGTGGCATCACGAATGCCGGGTTCGAAGTATTGTCTGTCCCGGACTGAGAGCTTGCCCGACAGCCGGTTCTCGTATTGCATCGCGTATCCGCTTTAAAAACGTTGCGGCAACATGAGAACTTCAGATCTGATACTCAGGCTAACTAACAATCTGACACCGATTGAGTCGAATTTTTCTTCGAAGCGGCTCAATCGGGCGCTTAGTGTTGGCATGGCCAGCAGCACGGTTTTGCTGGTGGTACTTTACGGCATCCGCAGCGACATGCCGGAATTGCTACTGACGACGATGTTCTGGGTACGGCTCGCGTTTCCAGTAACGACACTCATCGCTGCATTGAATCTCGCTGGACGTCTTGGTCGGCCCGGTGCACCCGTCAGGCTGGCATGGTTAGTGGTCACACTACCATTCATTACCATGTTGCTCGCTGCCACGTTCATGGTATTCGCGACCCCGCCAGGTTATCGCCTGCAACTGATGTTGGGTACCACATGGAAAGTCACCACAGCGAATATTGTTCTGCTCTCCCTACCATCGCTTGCCGCCGTGATGCACGCCTTGAAGGGACTCGCTCCCATCCACCTGATATTGGCAGGGACAGGCGCCGGACTGCTCGCCGGCGCGCAAGGTCTGCTCGTATATTCGCTTTACTGTTCAGAGATGTCGGTACCGTTCTGGGGTGTCTGGTACGTACTGGGCATCAGCATCACCGCCGGTATCGGCGCCCTAGTGGGTCCGCTCTATTTGAGGTGGTAGCCTGGGAAGAGCACCAGGAGAAATCACGTCGCAGGAAATCAGGTTTCCTGATCAATACAGGTCGTCTGTGTTGATTCGACGCTGAGTCAACCGTTGCAACCTACATGCGAAGGAAAAGTCGTGAAAACCATTGGCAGTCTCAGGATAGGCGCTCGCCTTGGAATTGGATTTGGCGTGACGCTCGTTTTGCTATGTCTTGTAGGCGCTCTAGGCCTCGCCCAGACTTCCCGCATTTATGCTGGTACGCAAGATCTTGCAACCAATCTGCTTCCCAGTGTCCAGCGGCTGGGCAATATACGGGCGCTGGCTGATGAAACGCGCCAGGCGTCCTTAAGTTATCTGATTGCAACCAGCTCTTCGGAACGTCAGTTTCAGCGGTCGAAACACGACGCAGCGCTAAATGAGTTATCGCGGGTGTGGCCACAGTACGAGGCGGTGGTCGGCTCGGCTGAAGAACTGCAATTGTCGAACCAGATCAAGGCAGCATGGAGCACCTATCTCTCCCTGGACAAACGGCTGAACGAGCTTGCCGACAGTGGAGATGAGCATTTCAGTGACGCCCGGTCTTTCGCTGGAGGCGAGTCTTTGCGCGCGTTCACCAAAGTCACCGACCTCATTGCGCAGGACATTGCCCTTAATAGCCAGGGAGCGGACGACTCCAGTACCGAGGCTGCGGCCGCCTTCCACAGCACCTTGCTGTTTACGTGCGTGCTGATCGGAATAGCCATCGCGTTGAGCCTGCTTGTTGCGTTCATCATCGCTCGCTCCATCACGGCCCCAATCCGTATGTCCGTGAAGATTGCCCAAACGGTCGCACAAGGCGACCTCACCTCGAAAATCGAAGTACGCGGCAAGGACGAAACGAGCCAGCTACTGCGAGCGCTCAAACACATGAATGAGCGACTCGCGGAACTGGTTGGACAGGTACGATCCGGCAGCGAGACCATTGCCACGGGCGCTGCGCAGATCGCAGCAGGCAATACCGATCTGAGCCAGCGCACGGAAGAACAGGCTGCGTCGATTGAGGAAACCGCAGCGAGCATGGAGGAGCTGACTTCCACCGTCAGGCAAAACACGGAAAGTGCCCGGCAAGGCAGCACGCTTGCGGCAAACGCGTCCGACATCGCGCAGCGTGGTGGCAATGTTGTAGGACGGGTGATCGAGACCATGCATGCGATATCGGAAAGTTCGGCCAAGGTGAGCGATATCATCGCCGTGATCGAAGGTATCGCTTTCCAAACCAATATTCTCGCGCTCAACGCGGCAGTCGAGGCGGCACGTGCGGGCGATCAGGGGCGTGGTTTTGCCGTTGTCGCGGCAGAAGTGCGGACCCTTGCGCAACGAAGTGCCAGCGCCGCGAAAGAGATTAAAGGACTCATCACACACTCAGTTGAGCGCGTAAAAGCCGGTTCGGATCTGGTGAACGAAGCAGGCATGACCATGGGTGAGGTAGTCCAGGCGGTCAAGCGCGTCGCCGACCTGATGGAAGAGATTACGACAGCCTCGCTCGAACAGCATACTGGTATCGAACAGGTCAACACGGCCGTTGCGCAGATGGACCAGGTGACGCAACAAAACGCCGCATTGGTTGAGGAAGCCTCGGCCGCCGCGCAATCGATGTCAGCACAATCCGGCACGCTGCGCGAGATTGTGTCAATTTTCAAGCTGGCAGTTGACCCTTCGAAGACCGCCCCTGCGACGCCTCGAGCTGAGGTTGCTGCTGTACAACCATTCAAACCGGGCCAGAAAAGAACGGCACCGGAAACGCCTGCCATTCGCGACGCGGCGGAACCGCGTACGGAATGGGCTTCGTTTTAGCCGACGTTTGCTATTTACGCGTGACCAATGTGCGCGAAAGACCGCGCCAGTCGCCGGACTGACTGCCGCACCGATCACCACTAATCCGTTTGCTGCGCATTGGCGATGTAGTCGACGGTCGAGCCGGAGCTCGCCGCTCCTGTCGTGTGCTCAGGGTGCCCGTGCGTATTCGTGAGCGCGATACGGCGCTTATCAAGCTTGTCGAGCAGGACCATCGCGCGACCAAGCGACGCATGCAGCCCATGCTGGGATTTAAGACTATTCGCTGTGCCCGGACCCTTCTGGCCGGCATTGAGATTATGCGCATGATCGCCAAAGGACAGATGAAGCGTGCTCGCGAGAACCATCCGTCTGGCGACAATCAATTCTACTAGCTGCCAACATAAGCAGTACTTCAGATATCAATCAAGTTTCCTCCGCAAGCCGTGCTTCAACGCAGAGCCATTGCGAAGGGCGTGGACAGGATACTCCACGCCCAAAGCGACCGCAAATTAGCCGACTAGTCAGTGAGCGTCAGAAACAGTTCGAGCTTAATGCCAAACGTGCCTAGCGTTTCGAATTCGCCACGCTCATGCGCGCCCTTCAGCCAGTTTCTTTTGGCCGCGACATATTCCGTTTTGGGGAACATCATATCTTTAATACTCGCAAGAACCTTTTCGATATGGTTGAGGCTATCGGTCCGCGCCTCATCTGCGGCGGCGCGCAGTTCGGTCAGGCGATTGTGCTGGCGGACAAGTCTCTGGAGGTCATCCACCCTCGATCGCAGTTCATTGATCTTGTCACGACGCGCCTCAACCAGATCCTTGCGTTGTAACGCGTAAACATCGATCGATGTTTTACCCCGCAGGCTTTCTATTCCGTTGACGACCGCCCGCACCAGACCTGCCTCGTCGAAGGCGAGATGATGCTCAGGGTTGTCGATGCAAGGATGCAGGAGGAGACGCAGATCGGCTTCTGTTGCGACATTGCCCACATGATTCCGCACGTGCTTCGCGCCTTTGGTAAGCGGGAACTGGGTGCCCTTGCCGAGGAGAACCTCCTTGCTCTGCCCCGGTACTTCATGGTTGCGTACGCGATTGCAATGCGGGCATGAAATCAAAAGGTTTTCCCAATCGCCTGCGAGCCAATAATAGCCGGGCTTCAGCTCGTCCTTCCCCGACAGAATCGATGCCTTAGGCCGAAAATGCTCGATGTCGCCGGAGGTCACCGCACCGAATTTGCTTTCGCAATATGCGCACTTCTCACGGAAATCTTTGGACAGGACCTTAGCGAGCGCTTTGTCTTTGTAGACCTTGAAGTCGAAAGACGTTTCGACGAGCTTTTTGTCGTTGAAGTAATTAGCCTTGTCCGCAAAAAAGGCAATCGCGTCGGCTCGCTCACGCTCATAACGGGTGACCTTGGTCACGCCGTCGGATGCCTTTACCGTCGCCTTTGCGTAGAGCGGCAGAGCCGCCGCGTCCAAGGACCGCTTAACGGAGATCATTCCGGTTTCTCCCCGTTCAAAGGGACATCCGCGACCAGACGATCCCAGATCGCCGATATTTCGTTGACCGCCTCCTCGCGCACCGCCTCGTGTGGAATCATGGGCATTGCTTTGCGGCGCGCAAGCAAGCAAGCGATCGATCGCTTCCAGATAGAGGCCTTCGCGCTGCGTCTCGCCGAACTGCTTGCCACAGCCCGTAGCTTTTTCCAAATGACTGCGAGATCGTCCAGGGACCAGACAACGCCGAGGCTCTGAAATTCAACTTCCGCTTGGCGAATGTGGTTGTTCATACGGTCCCTCCAAGCCACGCGCACCATATGTGCTTCACCAGGCCGTGCAGATTTCATGGCGCACCACACCGCATCCTCGACGTCACGCAGGAAGAACGCCCTGCGCGCGTCGCCAGACACTTCACATTCGACCATGGATTGAAGAATATTGATCTGGTTGGCGGCCTGCTGCAGCCATCCATCCTGGCGAGTCGGCCGATCAACCGTATTCATCGCCCGCGCCACGCTTGCCGACCACCCTGGCGGCTGCGCTCGATGCGCTGGCCGCGGATGAAGTCTTACGTTCCCAGTTTGGGCCTGGGTTTGTCGACTACTTCATTCATCTGAAGCGCGCCGAGCTGGAGCGGTATCAAGCTGAAGTGTCGGAGTGGGAGCAACGCGAGTACTTCAATCTGATGTAGATCCTTGTGGCCGTGGTGCAAATAGGTGGCGAGATCGTATTCATCAACCGGGATGGGGCTTCTCGAACCGGTGTTTCTAGTTGCCCCCATACTTTGGACACGATCGCTTAACCTTTGACGTGCGCCTACACCGATGCCCTGATAGTGGCAGCGCGCGCGATTCTCAGACTATTGCACAACGCTTGGGCTCGGGATTCCATCGAACCAGCCGGTTGTTTCGTCTGGGCCGCGATGCAGTCGTCAGGCACGCTCACTCGGGAACAAAGCCCGTTTTACCCTCCAACATCACGGACCCGGCAATGTCCTTTTGCGCCTGTAGAGCGGCCAGACTCCTGGTATAGCCGGCTTCCAGCACTCCATAGGCATCACCGCCCAGGACGGTGCGCAGCGGCGGCTCCGGCATCTGGCTGATCGTATAGATAGCGTCGGCCATTTTCACGGGATCGCCCGAAGCATTTGCGTCACCGTTTTCCTCGATCCAGCGACGTAGCTTGCCAACCGCGCTGCCCTTGTAGTCTTCAAGTTCCTGAGTCCAGTGGATATTGGCCACGAAGCCGGTCCTGATAGAGCCCGGTTCAATAATGATGGTCTTGATGCCGAACTCGGAGACTTCCTGGGCCACCGCTTCGGCAAAGCCTTCAAGTCCGAACTTCGCGGCGTGATATAGCGCGCCTCCCGGGAAGGCGGCACGTCCGCCGACGCTACCGACATGGATGAACGTGCCGCGCTTTTTTGCGCGCAGCGTGCCGAGGAATGCACGAGTGACATGGATGGGCGCGAGCAGATTCAGGGTGATCTGCTGCTGGATATCAGCTTCGCTCATTTCCTCCATCGCGCCAATCACGGCGCCGCCCGCATTGTTCACGACTACGTCGACATCGGGATGGCGCGCTGCGACGCTTTGAACCTGTTCGCGATTGGTCAAGTCGACCGACTCAACTTCGAGCAGATCCGGCCACGCCTGCTTCAGCGCCTGCATCGCTTCAACACGGCGCACCGCTGCAATCACAGGATGCCCCTCGGCAAGCACCTTTGTCGTGAGGGCGAGCCCCAGACCGCCAGACGCACCGGTAATGAACCACTTCTGACCAGACATTATGCCGTTCTCCCTTCAAATTGCGTGACTCAGGACATACCCACTGCTCATTCCGGTTGTCCTCACGATGGCGGGCCGTTTCTGGTCCCTCGCCGGCGTGATGACAACTAGCGTTGGCCACATGGTCGGTGTAAAGCAGGCGTGCGCAACGACCTCGTGCTGTCGGCTTTCCGCGAAGGCCGATCCTGTACATCAAACCACGCGTAGACTTCAGTTTGGGATCGTCTCGACCGATGCGTCCAATACTTCGTTTTCATCCATTTAATGCTTGGAAGGTATCAGATGGAACTTCGGCACTTGCGGTACTTCGTCGTCGTTGGCGAAGAGCAGCATTTTGGACGTGCGGCTGAGCGCCTCCGTGTTGCTCAGCCCTCCCTGTCGCGGCAGGTCCGGGATTTGGAGAGCGAACTGGGATTCCCTCTGTTCGACCGATTGCCGCGAGGAGTTCGATTGAGCGCAGCGGGGAAACTGTTCCTGGACGACTCGCGACGCATCTTGCAAGATGTCGATGAGGCGAGGCGTCGCGCCGAGCGAATCGCCCTTGGCAGAGCCGGTACGCTTCGAATCGGAATTGCCACGGCGTTGTCCTGGCATGCAATGGTTGTCGACTCGATTCGCGAACTTCGGCGCCGACAGCCAGATGCGGAGTTGATGCTGCACCACATGCTTTCTATTCATCAGATTGAAGCAGTCTTGTCGGGCCGGCTGGATGCCGGGTTTTCCGCTGCCATCACGCCGTGGCACAAGGATCTGGCGCATTGGGAGTTCGCGCAAGACAGGATCCTGCTTGCAGTGCCCAAAGGTCACCCCTTAACGAAGCGGCAAGGAATTCGATTGCGGGATCTGCAGGACATGCCGTTCATCTGGTTCCAGCGATGGGCTAATCCAGGCTTCGATGATCAATTGATGCGGGCGTGTGCTCGTGGCGGCTTGCGCGCTCCGCACATCGTCCAGGAGGCAATGGACCGCGACACACTATTGGGTCTTGTGCAATGCCAGATTGGAATCGCCTGGTCAACAGAGTCGACGCGTTGGCACTGCCCTCGAAGCGTTGTGTTACTTCCGGTTGTTGACATGAATGTCCGGCTCCCGTTCAATCTAATCTGGAAAAAAGACAATTCGTCGCCCTTACTGCAGAAGTTTGTCGCTCAGGTACAGGCGGAGGGCAATTCTGTCCAGTCACACCGGCCGGAGTGAGCGCTTGATGCAGAGGCATAGTCCCGAAGCTATCGTCGTTTTGAGTTTTGACACGGCCTCGGCCGTGAGCCGCAGGTATCAGGCGCGTTCGATTGCGCTCATATGCATCCGGTCGAATCAGGGAATAACTGACGCATCCCCACGGTCTTGCAGGTATGACAGACTCGAAACGGGTGATCAAATGAACATCGTCGACGTGGCACATGCATCGGGATTTGCCGTCATCCTGGACGGCAGAATCGGTCGCGAGGAATACCAGAGCGTATGCGGTTCGGTATCGGCATTACAGCGATTCGCCGAAGCGGTACGTCAGGACGCGGCGAGTCAGCGCGAATCTGCGCCGCTGAAGTCGCCGCCGGCTGATCTGTCTGGACGGTTACGCCGCAGTTTTATTGGAGGTACGCGAAAATCTGGCGGCCGGGCGGCGTTTGCTCGTCGCGCGTCGCACAACGCTCGCCGGATGCAGTCATGACGGCGCAGATGCAAACCGTTCTGCGTCGGTTGCAACTTGGGTCTGGCGTGGTGTTGCTGATCTACCTCTTTCTTCATCTGCTCAATCACGCGCTCGGGATCTGGTCACTCGAACTGGCTGGACGCGGCCTTGCTTTAGCGCTATGGCTCTGGCACAGCACACCTGGAACGATTGCGTTGTACGGTGCGGCTGCGCTCCACTTTGCGCTGGCCGTGCGCACGATATACGGGCGCCGTCACTGGACGTTACCGTTAGCTGAGTGGGTTCGCCTGTGGGCAGGACTCAGCCTGCCGCTGCTGCTTATCCGCCATGCAGTGACGACCCGGCTCGCGTCCTCGCTCTATGGCTTCGAGCCTGACTACGAGCGCGTCGTGATCGTCCTGCTAACGAGTGGTACGCAGGGTTTGCAGCTTGCGCTGCTCGCGCCTGGATGGATACATGGATGCCTCGGACTATGGTTTCGATTGCGTCACTTCCCGTGGGCGCGCCGCATGAAACCAGCACTGTTGGCTTTGGTCGCCCTATTGCCATTACTATCCGCGGCAGGCTTTATCCGGATGATGCGAGCTGTCGAGGCGAAGAGCGTTGTACTTGCGGCCCCCGATCCAATCCTGATTGCGCATCGGCTCACCCTGGATGTCTGGCGTCACGATCTCGTGACCTTCTATTTGTCCCTGATCGTCAGCGCGTTTGCCGCAGGCCAATTGCGCAACGGCCTTGAACGCCGGAGGTTGCGGAAAATTTCGCTGAATTCGTGACACGGCTACGACCCTGCGCGAGAGCGCCGCTGCTGAGTCGCAGGACCGAGGCCAGCACCTCCAGGATTTTCTGGTCTTCGTCCCGGGTCTGGATTGTTTTTCCGACATCGTGATGTCGGTCAATTTCTGTTTCAAGACCTTCTCTCGCTGAACTGACCTGCCTGGCGGTCAATCCGGTGGCCGACCCTTCGGCCGCAACAGCCCACCGGGCGCCGGGACCCGGGCGCCATTCAGGACGTTCTGGCGGATTCCGGTCTACTGCTCACCCGTATCTCGGCAGTGGACAGTGCGCCCTCGTTGATCACGAGCCCGATCCCGCCATTCTCGTAGCCTTCCGTGGTGTCGCTGATCGAGAAGACGGGCTGCCCGTCGATCGAGCAGTCGATCTCGCTGCCGCTCAGCGTCACCGACATCGGATAGGATTGCTCGAGATTCCACGAGTACGCCTTCTCGGCGAGTACCGTCCGCTTGCCATCCCTGACCTTGATAAGGCGCAGATAGCCGTCGCGCGACAGAAGCATGGCGTAATAGCGGCGCAACCCCTGAACCCGAACCGCTAGTCCACCCTCGTGTCCCAGGTGGATAACGATGCTCGACGATACGGTGTAGTCGCTCCACTGCCGTGTGCCATGAATGATGATGCCTTCGCCCACGCTTTGCGAAATACGGAATGCCGCCGGAAAATTCTTGCTGAAGATGCTCACGCTATTGATCCACGCGAGACGCCAGAAATCGCCCGGCTCGTCGGGGCGGCGCAGACGAAGCTCCGGCGGTCCGTCACAGCGGAGATAGTCGACGAGAATCACCCCCTTGGCCTGCGGCGCAGCGGTCGCCAGATTGAAGCCGATTTGCTGGATCGGCTGGCCGCCGGTATCGGGCAGGCGCCAGCGCAGCAACGTGCTTTGCCCAGGGGCCAGCGTCTGCGACTCGCCGTCGATCGTGTTCAGCGTATCGCCTTTGCCATACACTTTTAGCCGAAGGTTGACGGACACGGGCGCCGAGTTGCCCGGCCCGGCGGCAATGCTCGCCTCGACCCATTGCCCCGGGTAGATGAGCGGCGTAGCCATCAACTCGTACACCGGCATTTGCGGCGCATTGGGTGGCGAAAAAGTCGGCGTCATCGCCGACAGCTTCTGACCCGGCGCGAGAGACTGGATGCGCAGTGCAAGCTTGCCGCCGCTGTTCTCCACGCTCAACGCGCCCGGCGAACCACTCCTCGTGTCGGCCTCAAAACCCTGCACGCTGCCCGGCAATGAGAAGTGAAAGAGCGCACCGTTCTTTGGCCTATCCGGTGCGGGCATGCCGGCGAGCTGGTGGCCGAACCCGGCGATCTGGTAGGCAATCCGCACCGCATCGGTGACCGCGTTGCCGCCATCGGCCGAAGAGATCAGCATCCGGTCCGCGATCGGGCCGCGCCAGTCAGGCCCCGCATCCACGCCTGCGAGCCCAAGCTTGATGCCCAGCAAACAACCGAGATTGCCCGAATTGCAGTCGGTGTCCCAGCCGGACGTGTTGACTATCATCAGCGCCTTTTGCAGGTCGTCCGGCGCGTAAAGCAGACTCATGATGATGAGTGCGTGATTGGGCACCACATGGCAGTTGCCTGGGAATTTGTCGTAGCCGTAGTGGTCCTGGATGCGTTGACGGCAATCGCGCCATTCCGGCAGTTCGGCGTGCCAGCGGCGCACGTCGGCAATCAGGCGGGCGATCAGACTGTCCTCGGGAATCACGGAAAGCCCAACTTCAATCAGATGGGTGACGTCATCCGAAACGAATGCTTCGGCCTCCATGGCAGCGAGCAACTTCGCCGCATGAACGGCCTCACCATCATGGCTCACCTTCGCGGCCTGTTCGGCGAGGCGCGCTGCGAGCTGGGGCTGGCCGGGCGCGACCATGGCCCAGCCGTCAATGAAGATCTGCGCGCCGATCTGTTCCGCGACGGTTTGCCCGTTGACGGCAATGGAGCCGCTCGCGGGCGCCGGAACGCCTCGCTTCAGGTTTAGCCATGCCGTATGCTCGCTGGAGTTGCCGCTGCCGCCCCACCAGAGAATCGCGCGGTTCTCGACAATATTGTTGAGCCACGTCTTGCCGATTTCCTCGGCCGAGAGTTCCGGCTTGACACCGTGCTCTTCGAACGCACGTAGAAATGTGAAGGTGCCGGCGACGTCGTCGTCGGTCACGACGAGCGGAACGCCTAGCCGGTCGTGAACGTAGTAGTCGATAGTGCCAAGCTCCGCCATGATGCGCTGATGAGTCCAGTTTTCGAAAGGCCTGCCGAGGAATACGCCGATAAGCTTACCGAGCACGCCGGCGTAGACGCGTTCCAGATAATCTTGCTGAAGAGACATGAGTGGCACCTCTGCATACGGTACGGTTGACGAAGGTGGTGAAAGACCGGGTCGCGTAAAGCGGCACTCAGCCTTTGACCGATCCGCTTGCCATGCCTTCGATAAAGCGGCGTTGCATGACAAGAAAAAAAGCGACCATCGGCGCGACGATAATAAGCGCCGCGGCCATGATTTCGCCCCAATCGCTGCTGTACTGACCGCCCATCGAGTAGAAGCGGACCACGGCGGTCTGCACGGCGTGTCCTTGCAGGAACGTCGTCGAGATCAGGAATTCGTTCCAGGTGTTCATGCCCGCGATCACCGCTACGGTCAAAAGTCCCGGCGAAACGAGCGGAAGCGTGACGCGGCTGAACACCTGCCAACGCGTCGCACCGTCCATGATCGCGGCCTCTTCTATCTCCACCGGAATCGCCAGAAAATAAGTGCGCAGCAAAAAGATCGAAAACGGACTGTAGATCGCCGTATAGATCAGCGAGGTCGCGAAGATACTGTCCACGAGGTTCAACTTCGCAAAGCCGAAGTACAGCGGGAACAGGTAGAGCTGGATAGGCAAGGTGGTGGTGGCGAGAAAGTACACCGCAATCCAGCGGGAGCCACGCACTTTCTGCCGGGCGAGCGCATACGCCGCCATCGAACCCGTCGCGCAGATCAGCACGACCGTCAGACCGGTCACTTTCACGCTATTGAGCAGCGACCTCGCCATCTCTGCGTCGCGCCACGCCCGTGCGAAATTGATCCACTGCGGCACGTGCGGCAGTGACAGCGGATCGGCCACGATCTCCGCGCTCGTCTTCAGCGCGCTGACGACCATCAACGCAAGCGGGAACAGTGCGACGACGGCGCCCAGCGCGAGGATCACATAAGTGATCGTCAAGGTGCCTCGGCTTATCGCATGGTTCACGATTCAAGCTCCTGTTGCTGAACGCGAACATAGAAGATCGTCGCTACCAACCCGAACAGACTGATCACCAGCGCCACAGCGGCAGCCGGCCCCATCGTGAAGTTATAAAATGCGTAGCGATACGAAAGCGTCGAGAGCACTTCGCTCGAAAACGCGGGTCCTCCTTGGGTCAGCACATAGACAAAGTCGAACGCGAGAAACGACCAGATCACGGTCATGATCATCATCAGCACGATGGTGGGCCGGATCGCCGGAAGCAGGATGTAACGCATCAGTTGGAAGTAGCCGGCGCCGTCGAGCCGGGCCGCTTCGATCTGTGCGCGATCGACCTGACGGAAAGCCGCGAAAAATATCACGGCCATAAAGCCCCACCAGTGCCAGAGATCGACGGAGGCAACGGCCAACAATGCCGTGGACGGATGCGCGAGGGGGTCGTCGAGGTGGAACCCGAAGATATGCAGCCACCCTATCAGCCCGCCATCCGGGTTATAGATCATCCCCTGCCACACCCGGGCGATCACCACGGTCGCGATGATAGCGGGAAGAAAATAGACAATCTGGAAAAAGGTCCGTCCTTTCCGCACCATCAGCAGCAAGGACGCAGCGACGAGGCCCATGATGATCGGCACCGTCAGGAATAGCGCGGTCCACTTGACGTTGTTGAGAAGCGCCGAGGAAAACACGGGATCGGCGAACATCGCGCGAAAATTGTCGAACCCTGCGAACACGGGATCCGACGTGCCGTCCCAGCTGACAAACGCCATGGCAACGGTGAGCAACGCCGGGATCAGGATGATCAGCAGGTTAATCAGCAAGGCTGGAAAGAGAAACCACATAAGGTCAGCTCACAGCGGCATTTGAACGATTTAGCGCGGCAGCTTCATGAGTGCCGCGCTTATTGGGCACATCAGCGGGGCGATTCAACGCGGTGGCAACGGAGGCACCTTGCCGTCCTTGAGTTCCTTGGCGAAGGTATCCTGCATGGTCTGGAGGTATTGGTTGACGGTGATCTTGCCGAGCCAGACCTGTTCGATACCCCGGATCAGATAGTCCTCTGTCGCGGGCGGCCAATAGGTCCAGGTCGTATAGCCGTAGTTGCCGTCGCGCACGCCTTTCGAAAACGACGTCACCGTGTTCGCGAACAACGGCGAAACATTCTTCTCCAGCTTGGTGGCATCCACCGACGTCAGCGGTAAGTTCCAGTCGCCCGGCCAGTCCTTGCTGATCTTGTCGTAGAACGCATCGGAGTAGAGATAGTTCAGAAATGCGGCGGCAGCGTCCGGATTGCTTGAGCTCTTGTTGATGGAAAGCGTGCTGCCAATACCGATCTCGTAAGTCGGGTAAGGCACGCCGTCGCGCAGACTGGGTAGCGCAACGACGCCGAGTTCCTGGCCCGTCTGGGCGAAGGCCTTGGTCATGAAGTCGAACGAGAACGTGCCGTTGGGTGCCATCCCGGCCTCTCCCTTGGCGAGGCGTAATGCCTGCTGGTCGCTCGTCAACGAGAAGTAGTCCTTGCCGAACCAGCCCTTCTGGTACCAGTCGTTCAGGAGACCGATCGCCTGCTGGAACACCGGCGCCGTCCACGGCAGTTCGCCCTTGAGAGCCTTGTACACATTGTCCGGTCCGGCGAAGTGATTGAGCACCACCGTCACATGCCATTCGTTCGCATCGCGCCAGTCGCCGTTGCCTACGGAGAACGGCGTGATGCCCTTGGCCTGCATCGCAGCCGCGAGTTTGTTCAGATCGGCTAGCGTCTTCGGCGGCTGCCAGCCGTTCTTCTCAAACAGCGTCTTGTTGTAGTAGAGCACCATCGTCTCGAAGGTACGCGGCAAGACGTAAATATGGCCCTTGTAGATCCCGGCCTTCAACGCCGGTGCAAGGATGCGCTGGTCGAGGTGATACTTCTGGATATAGGCATCGAGAGGAAGAAGATGGCCCGACTCGATCAGCGGAAGCGCATAGCTTGGCCCTGGCGTCATCACAAGGTCCGGTCCTCTGCCTGCGAGTACCGCCATGCGAATCTGCTTGTCGCCGGACCCACCGGCGCGGACATCGAGCGTTAGCGGACTGCCGGGATTCGCAGCATTAAAAGGATCGACGAGATCCTTTTGAAGGATGCGCTGCTGGTCCGGCGTGGCGCCGCGCTGGTACCAGAGCGAGATAGGATCGCCGGCGAAAGCTGACGTCGCCGTGGCCGGCACGAGGACTGAGAGCATCGCACAGATCAAAGCCATGCGCCGCGACGCAGTGACACAAGATTTCACCACCACCGCTCTGCTCTTCATTGCTGTCTCCTCCTGGTAGGCGGGATCGTCGTCGCCCTATTCACGCGGATTGGCGCCGCATGATCTCAAAGGGCATTTCCCGGTGCCGACCGGGCGTGTTCTCGGGTAGTTCCGTTAGCCGCTGCAGCATCATGTGCGCCGCCACCTGCCCGAGGACGTTCTGAAACTGGTTGACCGTACTGAGCGCCGGTGTGAGTACCCGCGCAGCGAAAATATCGTCGAACCCCATGACAGCGATGTCGTCAGGAATGCGATATCCGGCGTCGCGTATGACCGACATCGCGCCAATCGCCATCAGGTCGTTGGCGGCGAAGATCGCGCTCGGACGCTCTGGGCGCAGCAGCACTTCGCGGGTTGCCTGGATACCCGCTTCCTCATCGAAGCCGCTATTGACGAGGATGTCGGGAACCAGTCCTGCTTCGAGCATGGTGCGCTGGTACCCGAGGGCGCGGTTGTCCTGCGGGCCGCCAGTCCCGGTAATCATCGTGATGCGCCTGTGCCCGCGCTCAAGCAGATAGCGCGTTGCTGCCGTGGCGGCGGCAACGTTGTCGACGAAGAGATTGTCGATAGGAAGCGGCCCGCTTTTTTTGGCCGACGTTTCGATTCGCAGGACGCCAACGTTCGCGCGAGTCAGTGGTTCAAATTCCGTCGCCCGTAACGCGAAGAACACGCCGATGATGCCGTCGACGCGCCCCTGCATTCCCCACTCGAGCACGCGCCGCTCGCGGTCGGCGTCGGACTGGGTGTTGAGTGCGATGACGTCGTACCCCGCGTCCTCGGCCGCGAGTTGCACACCGCGTACCAGGGCGGGATAGAAGGGGTTGCCGATGTCCGGCACGACGCAGGCGAGCGTCATGGTCCGCTGCGTCTTGAGGGCCTGGGCCAGCCTGTTGGGCATGTACCCGAGTTCCCGTGCGGCGCGGAAAACACGCTCAAGCGTGTCCCCGGGAAACGACTGGGTAGTCGAATTTCCAAGGATGAGGGATACGGTGGTTTGCGACACATTCGCGAGACGTGCGACCTCCCGCTGCGTTGCCCGTCTCGACGGCATTAGCTTCATTTCCGCAATAATCCGAATTAGTAATTCGTATTAGTAGGAAATGTATCACCCAATTTTGCGTGGAGCAACAAGAACGCACTCAGAGAAAACCCGGAACGCCGGCTCAGCCCGAGCGGCCGAACAACTGCACCACGAGACCGCGCAGCCATCTACAGGAACCGGGCACGGATGGACGGCCAGTTCGTTCAGTTTCGCCAGCGCCTCGCCGATGTGCCGCGGCAGCGTCGCAATGAGGTCGGTGCTTTTGATGATTGCGCCCAACCCAAGGAAGCCCGGCAGTTCCAGCACCACGTCCCGCAATTGAACGTGCGACGGAGCAGCCGTTACCCGCCGGTCTTCGACACAGCGCCCGACGCAACATTCGCCGCGTCATAACGCGCCCGGTTTGCCTCGTTCGGCGGGTAGAGGCCTGGCAAAGCAGCACCGTTTTCGACCTCGCTCATGATCCAGTTTTCCAGTCGCTCCTGTTCGACCGACGCGGCAACGACCTCGTCAAGAAGCCTCTCGGCAGCAACGTCCTCGACCGATCGTCCTTCGCGCCCGGCCTTAGCTTCGTCAAGGAAGCGGATGCGATCGGTGGCGACACGCCCGGGCAGCACGATGTTGCAGGTTACGCCGTCGCGGCCGACTTCCCGCGCCAGTGTCTTCGACCAGCCGACCAGAGACATGCGCAATGCGTTTGATAGTCCGAGGTTCGGTATGGGCGAGACAACACCCGATGAAGTGCTGGTGATCACTCTGCCAAAACCACGTTCGCGCATGCCTGGAAGCACCCAGCGCCGCACCGTTCACGTAGCGCGCCATATCGGAGGCGAGGAACACCACGCAGTCGGCGACGTCGTCCGGCTCCCCCAGCCTGCCGAGCGGAATCCGCTGCTCGAAATAGGCGCGCTTGTCGGACTCGCTCAGGTCGGCCTCGTTGATCTCGGTCCGGATCGTGCCCGGCAAGACCGAATTGCAACGGATCCGGTGCGGCCCCAGCGCAACCGCGCACGACTGCATTAGCGCGTGCACGCCGGCCTTGGTCGGCGTGTAGTGAGTCTGCAGCGCACCGCCGACGAGCGCGCTGATCGAGCTCGTCGCGACGATCGCCCCGCCCCCGCCCTGCCGAACCATCTGTTTCGCCACCGCCTGCGCTACATGGAACGCCCCATGCAGATTGACCTCCATGGTCCGCTGCAATAGCTCGGACGGCAGATCGAGAAACGCATGGAACGGACAGATGCCGGCGTTGCTCGCAAGCACATCGACTCGCCCGAATGCATCGACCGCGCGAGCCACCAGGTCCACAGCCGTCTCCGGCCGCGCGATGTCGCCCGGCACGGCGATCGCTTCACGTCCGGTAGCACGGATCTCGTCGAGCAGGCTGTCGATCTGATGGTCGAGCTGTCCCGGCAACAGCGGATTGCTCCAGTAGTTCAGCGCGACATGGGCGCCGTGCCGCGCACATGCCAGCGCGATCGCGCGCCCGATGCCTCGCGACCCGCCCGTCACCACCACGACCTTGTCTTTGAGCAGCATGGATGCCCTCCTGTGGCCTGTCCCGAGCCGGGATCAACGTGCATACGGCCGCTGGGTGTGCACCTCCGGATTCAGCCTCACGCCGAAACCTGGCGTGTCGGGCACCTTCATCTTGCCGTTGACGGCCACGGGCTCATCCAGCAGCAGCGGAGCGAACATCGGGACGACCCGGTCGGCATCCGGCGCCATCATCAGGAACTCGGAAACGGACTGTTGTGACGCGTCGTCATGAAATGACAGCTGTAGACCGACGAGCCATGCGGGATTACCAGCACGCCCGTGCATCCGCCAGCGCCGAGATCTTGATCAGTTCGGTGATACCGCCGCACCAGCCGACGTCAGGCTGGATGATGTCGCAGCACTCCATTTCGAGCAGCATCCGGAAGCCCCGGCGCGTGGCTTCGTGCTCACCCGTCGTCACCAGCATGCCGCGCGGAACGTTAGCGCGCAGTTGCGCGTAGCCCCAATAATCGTCGGGAGGCAGGCATTCCTCGACCCACTTGAGACCGAACTCCTGCGCGCGATGCGCGAGCTTCGTCGCGTATGGCAGATCGAGGCTCAATATGTCGAATGGTGGGCATGCTCATGGACGTCACTCCATGTAGGGAAAGCCGGATCGCAGCGGGAGGTCGGGCCTAATGCGCCCAGCGCAGCACAAGTGCGTCGAGACGCCGGGCGATCTCGACAAGGCTCTGCCGGGTAGCCGGATGAAGCGGCGTTAGCGGCCGGCGCGGCGCGTCGGAGGCGATAATCCCGCCCTCCTTCATTAAAGCCTTGCACGCCATCAGGCCCGACTGGCGATTCTCGAAGTTGATCAACGGCAGCCATTTCTCGTAGATACGCACCGCATCCTCACGATTGCCCGCCAGATATTCGCGAATGATCGGCTGCAAGCCGTCCGGGTAACCCGCTCCCAGCACACTGCCAGTCGCGCCCGCGTCGAGATCCGCCAGCAGCGTGATCGCTTCTTCACCGTCCCACGGCCCTTCGATGGCGTCGCCGCCCAGTTCGATCAGTTCTCTCAGCTTGGCGGCCGACTGGGGTACCTCGATCTTGAAGTAGCTCAGGTTGGGAATCTCGTGGGCCATCCGCGCAAGAAAAGCGGCCGACACCTGGGTACCGCTCATCGGCGCATCCTGATACATGATAGGAATCTCGATGCGCTCCGATACGTCGCTGAAGAACGCATGGATCGCCGCTTCGCCACACCGGATCGTGGCGCCGTGATACGGTGGCATGATCATGACCATCGCCGCGCCACGAGCCTGTGCGTCACGGCTGCGCTCCGCGCAGATGCGCGGGTTGAAATGCGTCGTGGTCACAATCACCGGCACGCGCCCGGCCACATGATCGAGTATCGTCGCGGTCAGGCGCTCCCGTTCGGGGTCCGACAGGGAAAACTGTTCCGAGTAGTTTGCGAGGATGCAAAGACCATCCGCACCGGCGTCGATGATGAAATCGATGCAGCGTTTCTGGCCCTCGAGATCGAGGTTCCCCTGTTCGGTAAAGATCGTCGGAGCGACGGAATACGCTCCTGTGTAACGGCGTACGCCGGGCGATACTCGGTTCATTACGGCTCCTTAATTTTAATTAGCATTACAGATTTATTTATACAATCATATCCATCAAATATCATATTGAAGATTCACAACAGGAAAGAACAGTTCCGGCGAACGTCAGACTCGACCGTACCGCCCGCGCAACCCGTCGGTCACACCACACAGGATCGCCTGCAATTTCCTGCGCTTTTCCTTGGCGTGAAGCAAAACGAACGCGACATGTTTCAACGTGATCAGATTGATCAGCAACATTGCCGGATAGCGGCGCCAGTAATCGCGTGCCACCAGAATGCAATTGCGTGCCGCGTAATAGTGGCGCAGGGCGCTCTGATCGAAGATATCGACCTGTGGCCAATGCTGGGGCGCCGGCGGCTTGCCGAGCTCATGCGGTAGCGACACGTCCGCGTTCACACACACCGGCACGCCGTGAGCCTGCGCGCGCATGCAGTATTCAGCGTCGACGTGGTCGATGAAAAAATCCTCGCGGAACTGTCCTAGCTCCCGGTACGCTTCCAGCGAGATGGCGGTTCCCGACGAGATGATCACCGAGCAGCGCAGCAGGCCGTGCGCGCCGTCGTTGATCCGCTTGATCTGCGCCGACCAGCGGCGCACCGTGAAGAGCGGCAGATCGCGGTTGAAGTTCAGGTTGAATATCCGCGGCCCGACCAGGAACCGGGAATCGCCCACCTCGGCGCATCCTTCCAGCATGCGGTCGAAATAATCGTCCGGGATATAGGAGTCCTGGTCGAAAATGAAAAAGACATCACAGCCGCGATCAATCAGAAACTGAACGCCCGCATTGAACGCTCCGGCGATGCCGCCGCGATTCTGGTTGACGACCACGTCGACGCCATGCGCTCTTAGCCGCGTGTGCAGTTGCTCGTCCACGCTCGGGGAGTTGTCGACAGCCACGACCACAGGACTCAATCGTGGCAAATCCACCAGATGATCGACCTGCTCCTGGGTCGGTTTGTAAAGCGTGATCAGTGTGCCATGCTTCATGACGGCGCCTCGTTGCGAAGAGATGATGGCCTCTCGCCCCTGCATGCGGGCGAGCCCGTCCTCCTGTCGGTCGACTGCGTCCCGTACCGGCGCGGTGCGCTGCGGCGCTTCCCCACTTGTCTGGAAACCCCGCGGCCCGCCCGTTATTTCGCGTACAGCTTGATCACGCTCGCATGCACGACGCGCGTGATCTCTTCCATTCGCCAGCGGATATGCGTATCCGTTAGCGCCATACAGCGCTCGACGTCGCGCGCCGCCAGCGCATCGAGGATATGCAGATGCTCGGTGAACGCCTCGTTGCGCCGCTGGTCGACATCCACCCATCGCACGTAGTGGATCCGCGCGTTAATACCCTGCAGCACCCGGCCGATTTCCGCGTTGCCCGACAGCGCGGCCAGCTCGAGGTGAAACGTCTCGTCCTTGACGACGAGCTCGTCGGACGGCATCCGCTCCGCGCTCTTCATCACCTGCTTCCACGACCTGCGCAACGTCTTGATGTCGTTGTCCGACGCCCGTTCGCAAGCCAGCATCACCGCGGTCGATTCGATCGTGCGGCGCAACTCGAAAAGATCGAACACTTCTTTCCCATCCAGTTCCCGAATGAAAAAACCCCGGTTCGGCACGAAGGTCAACAGGTTCTCCGCCACCAGCCGGTTAAGCGCCTCGCGAATCGGCGTACGGCTGACGTCGAAGCGCTCCGCCAGTTCCAGTTCGTTGACCCGCTCGCCGGGGCGGATCTTGTACAGCACCGCCATCTGCTTCAACTGCTCGTAAATCTCGTTTACCGTCAGTCCTGCCCGCTTGGGCGCGCTGGTTTCCCGCGCCCCCGGACGCACCATCACGGAATTCGCAGCCATCGTGTCTCCTGGTTCATTTCGCTACAACTCATTATCGACTACACCTGCCGGCCGCCCGGTGGCCGCCGCCTGCACATTCGTTCAAATCGTAAACAGCCGGCCAAACTGCGGCAAGCGGTCTTCGACACCGCCGAGCCGCAACGCATGCCAGGCCAGTGCATGATTACTCGACAAAACCGGCTTGCCCAGCTTTGCTTCGATCTCGGCGATGGCGTCGACGAGCCGCAGACTCGTGCAGGAAACGAACACCGCGTCGACGTCCGGATCGCGGCCCAGTTCGAGTACCGCGTATTCGAGCGAGGCGCGATCGATGCGGGCCACTTCGTTATCGTCGCGATGCTCGAACGAGCCGACACTGACGACGTCGACGCCGCGCGCCTTGAGGTAATGGCTCATCGCGTCGTTGATCGGGCGCTCATACGGTGTCAGCAATGCCACCCGCTGGGCGCCGAGCGCGTCGAGCGCGATGCGCGCGGCAGTGATGGGGGTCGTACAGGCGACACCCGGGCGCGCCTCGCGGATACGTTCGAATACCCGCTCCTCGCCCAGCACCATCGAAGCCGACGTGCAACCGAACGCGACCACATCGAGATGCTCGCCCGGGCGAATCAGCTCCACCGCAGCCGCGATCCGGCCGTCCATCTCGGCAAGCGTCTCAGCCGTGATCTCGGCCGAATTGGCAACCCGGCTTTCATAGAACGCCACACCGTCGAGCGACAGCATGCGCCGCCATTCAAACTCGATCGTATGATCGGTCGCCAGCACGACGAGGCCGATCGCCGCGCGCCCCGCGATCCCGTCGTCCAGCGAAAAGCCGAAGCGCGCGTATGCGCCCGGAGGAGAGTCGATAGGGCTCGATTGAAGTTCGCTCACTGCAGTGTCATCCCTGTGATGTCGATGTCGGGGCGGCGGCCACTCATCAGGTCGACGAGTATCTTCGCGGTGCCGCACGACATGGTCCAGCCCATATGGCCGTGCCCGGTGTTGAAGAACAGGTTGCGATGCCGGGTCGGGCCGATCAGCGGTGTGCCTTCAGGCGTCATTGGCCGCAGGCCCGCCCAGTACGACGGACGCTGATAATCCGCGCCGTTCGGAAACAGCGCCTTCGACGTCTGCAGCATGTGCGAGAAATCCGCCGGCGAATGGTTCGTGTCGTAGCCACAGAACTCTGCTGTCGCCGTCAGCCTCAAGCGTTGCCCGAACCGCGCCCATGCGACCAGCTGGCTCTCCTCAACGCCACCGAGCATCGGCGGCTCGTGCGACTCGTCGATCGGCAGCGTGACCGAATAGCCCTTGACCGGGTAGATCGGCAGGCGATAGCCGAGCCGGCGTGCGAGGAACGGCGAATATGAACCTAGCGCGAGTACGTAACGATCGCCGCTCACCCGGCCTCGCGATGTGTCGACGTAGTCGATCTGGTCCGCGCTCGCGCGCACCTCGCGGATCGTCGTGCCCAACTGGAACTCGACACCGAGTTCCCGGCACCGTCGTTCGAGTTCGCGAGTAAACAAATGCGCGTCGCCGCTTTCGTCGGACGGGCAATAGATGGCGCCTTCTATGCTGCTCGCCGAAGCCGCGAGCGCCGGTTCGCGCGCAATCACCGCGTGCCGGTCCAGCGTCTGGAGGGGCAGCCCGTTGTCGGCCAGGATCGACATGTTCGACACGCCGCGCTCGAACGACACAGGATCACGGTACAGATACAGCAATCCATGGCTGATGCGGTCGTACGTCAGCCGCTCGTCCTGGGTCGTCTGCTGCAGCAGTTGCTGCGAATAGCGGCACAGGCGCACCTTGCGCGACGTGTTCAGACGCGAACGTTCCACCGTGCAGTTGCGCAGGAACAGCCAGCACCAGGCCCACATCCGCCAGTCCGCATTCAACTTGAGCCGCAACGCCTGCCCCTCCGCGAAGAGCGACTTCAACAGGATCTTCGGCGCACGCGGCGAAGCCCACGTATACGAGTGGCCCGGCGCGATCAAGCCCGCGTTGGCAAAACTGGTTTCGAGCGCGACGCCTTCACACCGATCGACCACGACGACTTCGTCGCCCGCTTTCGCGAGGAAATAAGCTGTGGTCACACCAACGATGCCGCCGCCCAGAACGACCGTTTTCATCCGCCTCGCTCCTATAGCGCAGCAATCGCCGCGATTTCCACCGTGTACTCGGGAAACGCGAGCTTCGATTCCACGCAGGCGCGCGCCGGCGCATCGCCTTTGGGAACCCACGCGTCCCAGATCCGGTTCATGTCCGCGAAGCTGCGGTAGTCGGCCAGCCAGATGCTGGCCGACACGATCCGGCGTTTGTCCGCGCCTACGCTGTCGAGCAGGCTGTCGATCTTGTCGAGGATCTGACGCGTCTGACCGGCGACATCGAGACTGCTGTCGCCGGCAACCTGGCCGGCGATGAATACCAGCCCGCCGGCCACGACCATCTGACTCATCCTGTCTCCCGCCCCATAGCGCTTGATGTCCATCTTCCGAGCCTCCGTCAATCGATTCAGGTTGAACGCATTCTAGCCATCAAAATTCAGCACTGTATACACTTTTTTAATCAAATTATATCGATTCCCCATTTCGATTCGCGATCCTGATCGTGGTGCAACGGATTTCTCAGTCTCTGTGCAAAAATGCTTTAAAACAGTGAATTATGCGAAAAAATCGCATGCTTGAAAATTCCTGCCGCAGCCGTTTAAAAAAATTCCCAAACGTTTTTTGTTCTGTGATTCTGTCGACACTTCTGTATATCAACCACCACTTATTGATGCTTTTGGAGAACGACAATGAAGCTGCGTCGCTGGGGAATCGAAGCATTCGTGACACTGTGTTTCGGCCTGTCTCACCTGCCTGATGCGCACGCCGACGTAAGCGTTGGCGCCGTGTTGCCGCTCACGGGATCGAGCGCGTCGATCGGCGAGGATCAGCGCCGCGGCATCGAACTCGCCGTCGCAAAGATCAACGCTCAGGGCGGCGTGCTCGGCCAGAAACTGCAGGTCAGGATCGAGGATTCCGGGGGCGGTGCGAACACTGCGCTGGACGCTGCCCGCAAGCTCGCCACGGTCGACCACGTACCGGTCGTGCTCGGTGAATTCTCGTCGTCGATCACGATTCCGGTTGGTCAGTTCCTGGTGCGTCAGGGCGACGTGCACGTGAATATCGGTTCGTCGAGCCAGCAGATTCGCAAGATCGGTCCTGGCTCGTTCAGCGTGATCGGCCTCGACAACCTGTCCGCGCGCTTCGCCGCGCAGGACGTGTTCGACCGGAAGCTGCGCCGCGTCGCGTTCATCGCGCCCAACAACGGCTACGGCCAGGGCATCGCCGACGAATTCAAGAAGCGCTTCGAGGCGCTGGGCGGTACGGTCGCGGCCCTCGTGCTCTATACCGAAGGACAATCGACCTATCGCCGCGAACTGGAGCAGATGGCGCGCGCCAACCCCGACGCCTACGTCTATAGCGCGTATGGCCAGGAAGCGGCCACCATCAATCGCCAGGCGTATGACATGCAGCTGAACAGGAGCCCGTGGTACGGCATCTACCTGACGATGTGCACGAGCGATACGCCGCCGCAGATCGCGCGCGGGCAGATCGGTCTCGAAGTGGCCTCGGGTGGCGCGGGCGCAAAGGCGTACGAAGAAGCGTACGAGGCCGCCTACAAGGAAGCGCCGCGTTCCGCCTTCGGCAGCTACGCCTATGACGCGACGATGCTGTCGGCCGCGGCGATCAACTATGCGCACTCAACCGATCCGGCCAAAATCCGCTTGGCGTTCGACGCCCTCGGCGAGAAGTATGCGGGTGTAACAGGCACGATTTCATTCGATAGCGACGGCCAGCGCATTGCCCAGCCCTACGAGAAGGTGTCGTTCAAGCAAACCGTCGCCGCGCAGTAAAGGCAGCGGCGCTACCGGAGCCCATCATGCTGCAGTTTCTTCTCGACGTCCTGATCCGCACGTCCGATCTGCTGCTCGTCTCGGTCGGCCTGTCGACGCTCTATTCGCTGATCCGTTTCCCGAATGTCGCACACGTGCAGTACGCCATGCTGGGCGCGTTCCTGTCGCTCGCCGGACAACGCGCGGGTCTGCCCCTCGGGCTCGCGGCCGCGCTGTCGTGCGTGCTCGTCGGTTGCCTCGCGGTGCTGCTGAACATCTTCGTCTTCATGCGACTGCTGCGCTCCGGCAGCGCGGTCGCGATGATCGGCTCGCTCGCGGTCTCGCTGATTGCGGTCGCGCTCGTACTCAGCACGGCGGGTTCCCGACCGCTGCAATACACGCAGGACATCAGCGCGCCCCTGACGCTCGACGGGGTAGCGGTATCGTCCGCGCAGGCGGGCTCGATCGCCTGCGGTGCGCTCACGCTGCTGATCTTTTCCGTGCTGCTGTACCGAACCAACCTCGGCCGTTCGATGCGCGCGCTGGCATCGAACCGGGCGCTCGCGCTCGCCTCCGGCATCGACGCGAACCGGGTAACGAACCTGATCACATTCGCGAGCGGCGTGCTGGCGGCACTGGGCGGCACGATGCTCGGCCTCACCGAAAGCGTGCACGTCAATCTCGGCAACAACCTGTTGATTCCGGTGTTCTCGGCCGCCATCCTCGGCGGCCTCGGCAACCCGCTCGGCGCTGCCGCCGGGGCGCTCCTGATTGCGCTTGCCGAGACGCTCGTCATCAACGTCGATTTCGGTTCGCTGGTGGGCCGCTCGATGCAGTTCTTCCCGGTTGCCTACGTGAGCGCGGTCTCGTTCCTGATCCTGCTCGTCACGCTGATGGTCCGTCCGTACGGCATCTTCGACCGGGAGGTGCGGCGTGTCTAGCTTCCTGATCCATCTGCTGACCCTGGTCTGCCTGTACGCGATGATGGCGCTGGGCCTGAATCTGCAAGCCGGCTACGCCGGAATGGTCAACTTCGGCTTCATCGCGTTCGCGGGCCTCGGCGCCTATGCCGCCGGCATTGCGTCGCAGCTGGGCTGGCCGCTGCCCGCCGCACTGCTGCTGGCTCTCGCCGCAGCCGCCGTGCTCGCCGTCGCGACCGCCCGGCTCGGCCGTCAGCTCTCGTCCGACTACTGGGGCATCGCGACGCTCGCGATCGCGGAGATTCTGCGCACGGTCGCTCTCAACGAGTCGTGGTTGACGGGTGGCGCGCAAGGCATCGGCGGCATCCGCCCGCTGTTCGCGGATCTTCCCTCACCGTGGCGCGACCTTGCGTTTCTTGCGCTCGCCGCGCTCTGCCTCGCGCTCGTCTACGGCGGCTACGCACGCATCATCCACAGCCGCTTCGGACGCGCGCTGAAGGTGATGCGGGAAGAGACGTCGCTTGCGGTGTGCTTCGGCTACGACCCCGTGTCGCTGAAGATGCGCGCGTCGGTCGCCGCCGCGCTTCCCGCCGCGCTCGCCGGCGGGCTGCTCACCTACTACATCAGTTACGTCGGCCCTGACGTGATGGTGCCCTCCGAAACCTTCGCGCTCTGGACCATCGTGATGGTGGGCGGCCTCGGCAGCAACCTCGGCGTGCTGCTCGGCGGGCTGCTGGTGCAGTCCGTGTATTCGTTCGCGCCGTTCCTGAAAGACTGGCTCGGCGTCAGCAGCGATCTGGCCGGCGCGGTGCGCCTCGGGCTGGTCGGTCTGATGTTGCTTGCCTGCCTGTTGTGGCGGCCGCGCGGCTTGCTGCCGGAACGCCTGGAGGCGCTCTCATGACGTCCCTACTCGAACTGGACGGCATCGCCATTCGCTACGGCGGCAACACCGTGCTGTCGGGTCTCACCCTGTCGATCGACAGCGGCGAGATCGTCGGCCTGCTCGGGCCGAACGGCTCCGGCAAGAGCACGGTGCTGAACGCGGTCACCGGCTTCACGCCGCTCGCGAGCGGATCGATCCGCTTCGACGGGCGGCGCATCGATCCGCTCGCGCCGCACCGCATCGCGCAACGCGGGATTCGCCGCACTTTTCAATTGCCGTCGATGCCCACCCGGATGTCGGTACTCGAACTGACGATGGCCGCGTCGTCCGAGCATCATCAACTGTGCGCAGCGCTGCTGCGCGGCCGCGCGACGCGCCGCATCGAACACGCCACCCATGCGCGTGCCAGCGCCCTTCTCGAGCAGTTGAAGCTTACCGCGGTCGCCCACCTGCCCGCCGCGTCGATTTCGGGTGGGCAGAAAAAACTCCTCAGCATCGCCTGCGCGATGATGACCGAGCCCAAGCTGCTGCTGCTCGACGAACCGACCGCGGGGGTTCACCCCAACCTGCGCGGCGAACTGATTGACGAGCTGCGGCGCATTCACGGCCTGGGCGTGACGCTTGTCGTGATCGAGCACGACATGCACTTCATCCGCGAGCTATGCGAGCGTTGCGTGGTGCTCGACCGGGGTGCCGCGATCGCGAACTGCAAACCCGCCGAGCTCGACAAGAACCGCCGCGTACTCGATGCGTACCTGGGCCGCGCGCATCGCACCGCCCGACCGCTGGAGGCGCCATGATCGAGGTTCGGGATCTGTTTGCAGGCTACACGCCGGAAGTTGACATCCTGCACGGTGTATCGCTGCGCACCGGACCGATCGACATCGTGACGATCCTCGGTCCGAACGGCTGCGGGAAATCGACGCTGCTCAAGGCGATCGCGGGCTTCCTGCTGCCGCGCTCGGGAAGCGTCACGATGCAGGGCAGGGATCTCGCGTGCGTCCCCGTCAATCGCAAGGTCCGCGAGCATGGCATCGGCTTCGTGCCGCAGACCGACAACGTATTCGGCGCGCTCACTGTGCGCGAGAACCTGATGCTGGGCGGCCACGCGATGTCGTCGTTCCCGCGCGAGGCACGCATCGAGGAGCTGTGCGAGCAGTATCCCGTGTTGCGCCGGCGCTATCGCTCCCCCGCTTCGGCATTGTCGGGCGGCGAGCGCCAGATCGTGTCGCTCGCGCGCGCGCTGATGCCGAGGCCCGTGATGCTGTTGCTCGACGAACCGTCGGCGGGCTTGTCGCCAAAAATGGTCGACGAAGTGTTCGACGCCATCGTTCAGATGCGCGACGCGGAACACATCGGCGTCCTGATGGTCGAGCAGAACGCGATCGAGGCACTGCGTATCGCCGACCGCGGCGTCGTGCTGACGATGGGACGCGTGGCGCTCGCCGGGCCCGCCGCAGAGCTGCTGGAGAGCGACGAGATGCGCCGGCTGTATCTGGGCGGGAGGGCCGCATGAACCCTCCAGCCGTGGATGCCGCCCCCGCTGGAACCGGCGCCGCCCGCGCCCGGCCGGCTACGATCATGATCGCGGTCGCGTCGGGCTTCGTGATGGCGATGCTCGACGTCACCATCGTCAACGTCGCGCTGAAGGCGATGCAGGACAGCCTGTCCCTGTCGCTGACCGCGCTGGTCTGGGTCGTCGACGCCTATACGCTGAGCTTCGCTGCGCTGCTGCTGTGGGGCGGCGCGCTCGCCAACCGCTTCGGTTCCAGAACGATCTATCAGACCGGTCTCGTCATCTTCGTGACGGCGTCGCTGCTGTGCGCGGCGGCATCGACTCCGACCATCCTGATCGCGGCCCGGTTGCTGCAAGGCGTCGGCGCGGCGCTCTTCATGCCGAGCTCGTTGAGCCTGCTGACGCTCGCGTTTCCGCCCGGGCCGCTGCGCGTGCGGATGATCGGTATCTGGGGCGCGCTGGTGTCCGCAGCGATGGCGTTCGGCCCGTTCGTGGGCGGCGTGCTCGTGAACGCCATCGGCTGGCGCGGCATCTTCTGGGTCAATCTGCCGGTGGGTCTGATCGGCCTGTGGCTGACGCACCGTCATGTCGCGCGCTCGCCACGCCATGCCGGTCCGCTGAACGGCGGCGGCCATCTGTTCGGCGCGGCCGCGCTGGCCGCGCTCAGCTTCACGCTGATCCAGGGGCCGAGCACCGGCTGGACGTCGCCGGCGATCGTCGGCTGCGCGCTCGCGACGCTCTGTGCCGTCGCCGCGTTCGTCGTGCGCGAACGGCGCACGCGCCACCGGATCCTGTCGCAAGCCCTGCTCGGAAATCCGCAATTCGTGACGGGCAGCCTGCTCGGGCTCGCGATCAATTTCGCGATCCTCGCCGAGATTTTCCTGATCAGTCTCTACCTGCAACAGCAACGCGGCGAGAACCCGCTGCAGACAGGTTTTCACCTGTTTCCGCTGATGGCGATGTTCGGCGCCGGCAATCTCGCGTCGGCACGCGTCAGCGCCCGTCTGGGCGCGCGCGGCACGCTGCTCTCGGGGCTCGGGCTCGCGACGCTCGGCGCGGTGGCGCTGATCGACGTCGCGCAGATGCCGTACTGGATACTCGCGCTCGCGATCGGCATCTCCAATTTCGGCGCCGGACAGGCGATTCCCGCGATGAACCTCACGGTGATGCAGTCGGCAGGGCCGGCGGACGCCAATCTTGCCGCTGCATCGCTCAACGCCAGCCGGCAAATCGGCTCGTTGCTGGGCGTCGCGATCGCCTCGGTGATCCTGCATTCGATCGTCGACCAGCAACTCGCGACGGCCATGGGTTTCGCCGTGATCGCGGCCGCTTACGCGGGCGGCTTCGGACTCGTGTTCAAGGCATTGCGGCCGGATTGAGGCGGATCGCGCGCTGTCTGTGCGTGAAGCGCCCCGCGACGGACGTTTCCATTTTCGAAAGTTTCGATCACATCGAGGATTTCATGAACACAGCAACTGCCCGGAAAGGACTCATCCTCGCGGGCGGGTCCGGTACCCGCCTCCACCCGCTCACGCATTCGGTATCCAAGCAGTTGATGCCCGTGTACGACAAGCCGATGATCTACTATCCGCTCAGCACGATCATGCTGGCCGGCATCCGCGACGTGCTGATCATCTCGACGCCGCGCGATCTCGACGCGTTCCAGCAACTGCTAGGCGACGGCGGCCAATGGGGCATGAACTTCTCCTATGCGGTTCAACCGCACCCGGACGGCCTCGCGCAGGCATTCGTGATCGGCGCGCCATTCATTGGACACGACGCCGCCACGCTGGTGCTGGGCGATAACATCTATCACGGCCCGGCGCTGTCGGCCTTACTGCAGCGGGTCGCCGCACGCCCGGAGGGCGCGACCGTGTTCGGCTACTACGTTCGCGATCCGCAGCGCTACGGCGTCGTGTCGTTCGACGCAACGGGCCGCGCCATCGATCTCGAGGAGAAACCCAGGCAGCCCAAATCGAACTATGCGGTAACCGGGCTCTATTTCTACGACAACGATGTTGTCGATCTGGCGAAGGACGTGCGCCCATCGGCGCGCGGCGAGCTCGAGATCACCGATCTGAATCGCGCCTATCTCGAACGCGGCACGCTGAATGTCGAGATTCTCGGGCGCGGCTATGCATGGCTCGATACCGGTACGCACGAGTCGCTGCTCGACGCCGCCAACTTCATCCAGGTCATGCAGGCGCGGCAGGGCTTGCAGATCGCCTGCCCGGAAGAGATCGCGTTCCGGCTTGGGTGGATCGGAGCAGATCGTCTCGAAGCACTTGCCCACAAACTCGCGAAGAGCGGCTACGGCCAGTACCTGCTCGACATCCTGCGCAAGGAGGTGGTCGCGTGAATATCGTCGAGACACCCTTGCCGGGCGTGCTGCTGTTCGAGCCGAGCGTCTTCGGCGACTCACGCGGATTTTTTGTCGAGAGTTTTCGCGCAAGCTGGCTTGCCCAGGCCGGCATCGATGCCACCTTTGTGCAGGATAACCAGTCCCGCTCGCGGCGCGGCGTGCTGCGCGGCCTCCATTACCAGCGCGTCAATCCGCAAGGCAAGCTGGTGCGCGCCGCACGCGGCGAAGTCTACGACGTGGCGGTCGACATCCGGCGCGACTCTCCGTATTTCGGCCAGTGGTTCGGCACCCGACTCGACGACGTGTCGCACCGGCTGCTGTGGATTCCACCCGGCTTCGCGCACGGCTTCTGCGTACTGTCGGACGAAGCCGATTTCGCCTATAAGTGCACGCAATACTACGACGCGGCTTCGGATGCCGGCGTGCGCTGGGACGACCCGGCGCTCGGCATCGACTGGCCCGCGCTCGAGGTCGCGCCGCAACTGTCCGACAAGGATTTGCAGCATCCGTGCCTCGCGGAGCGGACACCGCAATCTCTTCCTTCCTATCGGCTGGCGCGATGACGATTCTCGTGACAGGCGCGGGCGGCCAGGTCGGACGCGAGCTCGTGATGCGGGCCGGACAACGTGCGCTGGTCGGGCTCGACCGCTCGCAACTCGACATCACCGATGCCGGCGCGCTTGCAGCGGCGCTGTCCGCGCACCGCGTCAGGCTCGTGATCAACGCCGCAGCCTGGACTGCCGTGGATCGGGCGGAAAGCGAACCGGACGCCGCCTGGCGCGTCAACTGCGACGGCCCGGCCGCGCTCGCCGCCGCGTGTGCTGCGGCCGCCATTCCACTTCTGCATATTTCGACTGACTATGTGTTCGACGGACGTTCGGCGCGCCCGTACGACGAAACCTCGGCCGTCGTCCCCCTCGGCGTGTATGGCCGCAGCAAATGGGCGGGTGAACAGGCGATCCGCGAGACGTTGCCCAAGCGGCATGTGATCCTGCGGGTCGCATGGGTGTTCGGCGCGCATGGCGGCAATTTCGTGCGCACAATGCTGCGTCTCGGGCGGGAGCGCGAAGCGCTGAGCGTGGTCGCCGATCAGTACGGCGCGCCGACCCATGCGGGCGCCATCGCCGCCGCGCTGCTGTCGATCGCGGACCGGTACGGCGCGCAAGCGACGCTGCCATGGGGCACCTATCACCTGAGCGGCACGCCCGTCACCACCTGGCACGGCTTCGCGGAGTCGATCTTCGCCGAAGCGTGCGCCGCCGGCCTGCTGGCGCGCGCGCCGCTCGTTCATCCGATCCCGACCGAAGCCTATCCGTTGCCGGCGGCACGTCCGGCGCATTCTGCCCTCGACTGCACCTTGATCCGCACGCGCCTCGGCATCGAGCCGACGCCGTGGATCGCAGGTCTGCGTGAAGTCCTCAACACCTGGAAACGAACCCCATGAGCTATCGATCCAAACAGGTCCTCGTCACGGGCGGCGCCGGTTTCATTGGCGCCAACTACGTCCGCCACCTGCTCGCCAGCGATCCGCAGGTCCGCATCATCAATCTCGACCTGCTGACCTATGCCGGCAGCCTCGACAATCTGAACGGCCTGCCCGACGACAGCCGCCATACGTTCGTACACGGCGACATTGCCGATCAGCCGCTCGTCGAATCCGTGCTGCGCGAGCATGCGATCGACACGATCGTGCACTTTGCCGCCGAAAGCCACGTGGACCGGTCGATCACGGGACCCGGCGAGTTCGTGCGGACCAACGTCGTCGGCACCTGGACGTTGCTCGAGGCCGCGCGGCAATACTGGTTGAACGAACAGCGTCTGAGCGCGGCCGATGCCCAGGCACAGCGGCGCTTTCACCATATCAGCACCGACGAGGTATTCGGCACGCTCGGGCCGGACGACGACGCCTTCTCCGAACGCACACGCTATGCGCCCAATTCGCCCTATTCGTCGAGCAAGGCGAGTTCCGATCACCTCGTGCGAGCGTACTTTCATACGTATGGCCTGCCGGTATCGACCACTCACTGTTCGAACAACTACGGCCCCTATCAGCACAGCGAGAAATTCATCCCGACCGTCGTCAGAAGCTGCCTTGAAGGCGCCGACATCCCGGTGTACGGCAACGGATCCAACATCCGTGACTGGCTATACGTCGAAGACCACTGCCGTGCGATCGAGGCCGTCATCGCCCGCGGCACCGTGGGGGAAACCTACAACGTCGGCGGTTGCAATGAATGGAAGAACATCGATATCGTGGCGCTTATTTGCACGTTGATGGACCGGCACCGGCCTGACGCCGCGCCACACACGCGCCTCGTGACATTCGTTGCCGACCGCCCCGGTCACGATTGGCGTTACGCGATCAATGCCGCGAAAATGCTGAGCGAATTGCAATGGCGTCCGATCGAGAGCTTCGAGACGGGAATCGAAAAAACGCTGGAGTGGCTGGTGCGAAGGCCATCATGACAGGACCGGCCTTCGACATCCGAGGCCCGACAACGCATATAGCGAACCAGCCGGGACGCCGAGCGTTGTTACGTCCCCTGAAGCACGGCACGTCGCTCCGCAATGGCCGCCAAGTCGGCGTCGCCAGCTCCATCGCCCACCATCTCGGTAAACGCGTGCCCAATCGGAATGCCCGCTAAAACCAGGTAGTCGGGTGTTTGCGCGATCTCTCAATCGGCTGCTGGACCCAGGACATAGCAAATCCAACCGGTTTTGTCGGGCGCCATATTAAAGAGTTCGACAAATTTCTGCGGATCCCGATGGATCGCTACGACGCAAAACCCGCTGTTGCGCACCGATCTGTCGCACCGGACGACGAGCGGCCCCGCATCAGTCATCGGGCACTGCCCCCGACCAATCCGCATAGCGCCCGCACGCATATCAACCTGCCGCATGTAGGTCCAATCTGGGTAAGCGCCGTTTACTCTGAGAGAGACGCGCTTCTGCTCCGATACGACTCGCTGATCTCTGGGATCCCTTATCCGCCATACGCCGGGATGCCAGAAGTCGACGAAGTTCCCTTTCCAGAACGAACCGCTGCTCGGCTCGTCGCGGGCAACGATCCTGTTGCGGGTAAATGGCGGATAAAAATTGATATTCTCACTCGGTAAGGAGTCGTCAAGTCCCAACCAGTAAGGCTCCACGCGATCCCAAGTTGGCCCTGAACAACGACAACTACGCAGCGAACACTCCTGATACAGACTCCGTACATTCGGCCACCCAGTCGCGGAACGTCGACCGGAAACCATGCACGGTGATCCCCGGGCGGGACATGCGTCTCAGGAGAGTCAGCATTGCCATATTCGACAGTGGGAGTACGGTCGCCGGGAATTGACCAGACGCGGGTGTCCAGATCGAATTCCTTTGGCCGCGCAAAACGCACCTCGTTCGTACGAGTTGCCGTGAGGATGAGCAGGTGCAGGACCCGTGCCGCGCGACGGGGACGTTGCTCCAGATCGCGTACGAAACTCGGGATATCTTCCCACGGCAGCGCCGCATGGTGTCTCACTTGCGAGCGCTTCTTCGACCGCGGCAACACGAGTTGCAGATGGTCAGCGTACCGTGCCGGGTTGCTGCCCGTGCGGTGGCCCATCACGGTCTCCGCGTCGAGGATGGCCTTGATACGACCGCGCACCCGGCGCGCGGTCTCCGCCTTTTTAGTCCAGATCGGTTAGAGAATTCGCACGATCATCGCGGTGTCAATGTCACGCACCCGGACATCGCCGATCACAGGAAACGCGTACGTTTTAAGCGTGTTGCTCCACTGCTGGGCATGCTTGCGATTGCGCCACTCAGGTTCCTGCGCCCGGATGTACGCTTCGGCCGCCTCACGGAACGTCACGTTGGCATCCCCCGATATATTGAGCAATTGCCTGCGCTGCTGCTCCCGCCGCGCGAGGATGGGATCGATCTGATCCCTGACCATTTCACGGTACCCGGCGGCCAGTTTCCGCGCTTCGCCAAGCGAGACTCGCGAAAGCGGACCGAGGCCCATTTCTCGCACACGCTTATTGAGCTTAAAGCGAAATACCCACGAACGCGCGCCACTGTCCGCGATCTGCATGTAGAGACCACCGCCGTCGGCGTAGTGGCCAGGAGTCACCTCCTTAGCGACCCGCAGCGCGCTGAGCCGATGCAACTGTCTTGCTGCCATGTTGCCTCCTTTCCTACCCACAAAACCCATACCGCTACCCATACTTCGTGCCGAAATTGTGCGGGACCTTGGTGGAAGCAGCGAGCACGTCTTTACCCATAAACCGCTTTGAAATCAGCGTTCTACAGGACGTTAGCGGAAGATACTGGAATGCCTGGGAAGCCTTGACTGGCGGAAGGCAGCAGGAGTCGAACCTACCAGAGAGTGTCTGACACCCCCTACTGGGTTTGAAGCCCAGCCGCACCACCGGATGCGAATGCCTTCCTTCGTGAGAAGCAGGTGACGCGCGAAGCAAGCGAGGATGTATTCAAAGCGTCTCGAGCAAACGGCTGTCGGCGCGCACGAGGCGTAGATCGCGCTGAAACCGAGTATACCCAACGCGGTCGAAGAACTCCAAAATCTGGATCGCGCGTTTGCGGCCCAGGCCGCTCGCGTCGCGGAACGCAGACGCCCCCAATACACCCTCATGCTCTTGCGCAAGCGACGCCACCAGGCCCGCCAGTTCGCGCACCACGTCAGGGTGATAAAACAGATCCCGCACCACCTGATAGACCTCGCCGCGCCGCGCGAGCTTGCGCAAAAGTTGCCGCACCCGCTCTTCCGGCGCCTGCAGCGCGCTCGCCAGATCGCGCACCCACGGCGGATCGAAACGGCCTTGCGCAAGCAAGGGCAACAGTTGCGCCGCCAACTCCTGTTCGCCCGCATCGAGCGACACCGAATGCTCCGGAAGATGCAGCCACGCGCCGCTGCGCGTCACCGCACCTTCGGCGATCAACGCATCGAGCAGCGCACGCCACAATGTCTCCGTGACGAGCGGCGCTGCGATACGCCGCAAACGCGCGGCATCGGGGCCCTGCTCGTCCGGCATGCGAGCGTGAAACTGCTGCAACGCGCTCACAATCTGCGCGTGCATCTGTTCCCAATGAGCGCGCAGCACGATAAGCGCATCGTCCGCAGCCTTGCCGTGCAATGCGATGGTCAACGCCGTTGCCGGCACACTTGGCAAGGACGCCGGCAGTCCCGTCAGATGCAGCAACGTCGAGCGCAGCATGCCGCGCGGCGCCTGCTCGAGCAGCGGCTCGAGCAGGCGCCCGTCGAGCCAGGCTCGCAGGGCATCGAGCCATGCGCGCCGCTCAGGTGTACGACGCTTGCGCGCCGGTCCAAATGGATCGAGCACGCGGCCACCGCCGACCGTGCGCGTCGCCTGGGCGTTACGCATGATGAAGCGATCGCCCGGCAGCGCGCAGACCGGCACGTCGAACACGAGTTGCACGCGGGCCGCTTCGCCCGCTGACAGGGTATCGCCTTCCAGCAAGGCCACATGCGCGACCCGATGCAAGGTACCGATATGCACATGCACCGGCGTCCAATGCTGCAGTGTGAGGCCTGCATCGGCCAACAGCGTGAGTTCGACATCGAGCCGCTCCGACGACCCGGCCAGAGCCGCATCGACGATCCAGTCGCCTCGCGCGATCGCATCCTTGTCGATGCCGGCGAGATTGAGTGCACAACGCTGTCCGGCATGTCCCGTCTCCGCCGCGCGATTCTGGGCGTGAATGCTGCGCACGCGCACCGGCGTCGCGGCCGGAGCCAGCATCAGCGTGGCGCCGGTCGTCACGCGCCCGGCGAATACGGTGCCGGTCACGACCGTGCCCTGCCCCGCCAGCGTAAAGACGCGATCGATCGCGAGACGAAACAGCCCATCGTCGCGACGTCCATGCCATCGCAGTGCGGCTTCGTGCAGATGCGCCTTCAGATGTTCAACGCCCGCATCGCCGGGCTGCGTCGCGTGGGTTTCGAACAGCGGCGCATCGGCAAGTGCGGTTGATGCGAGCCACGCCTGAATCTCTGCGCGCACTTGAGCAACGCGCGCCGCGTCGACGCGATCGGTCTTGGTCAACGCCACGGCACCATGCGTCACGCCAAGCAGTTGCAGGATCGCCAGATGTTCGCGCGTTTGCGGCATCACGCCGTCGTCGGCGGCGATCACCAGCAACGCGAAGTCGATCCCGCAAGCACCCGCGGCCATCGTGTGCACCAGCTTCTCGTGACCGGGCACGTCGATCATGCCCAGCACCTCGCCGTTTTCCAGCGGCGTATAGGCATAACCCAGTTCGATCGAAATGCCGCGCGCCTTTTCTTCCTTGAGCCTGTCCGTATCGACACCCGTCAGCGCGCGCACGAGGGTCGTCTTGCCATGATCGATATGGCCGGCGGTGCCGACGATCATGCGCGCACCTCTTCGCACTGCGCGAGGAACGCGGCTTCGTCGACCGCTTCGAGACAGCGCAGATCGAGCCGCAATGCATCGTCGGCGATGCGGCCGATGACCGGGCGCGGCAAGTCGCGCAATGCTTTCTCAAGCTTCATCAAGGCACGGCCGTTCCGCTTGCCCGTTGCATGACGCACGACGAGTCCATAGCTCGGCAGTTGTTCGACGGGTAGCGCGCCGCTGCCGATCTGGCTGAACATCGGTTCGGCGCTCACCGCGAAGTGCTCCCCGAGGGCACGCTGCAAGACCGGTAAAGCACGCTCGGCAAAGACCCGCATTTCCGCGGCTGGGCGGGTCAGCAGACGCAGCGTCGTGAGGCGTTCGCGCAGAAATTCGGGCGCCCGGTAAAGTCGCAGGACCGGTTCGAGCGCGGCGAGAGTGAGCTTGCCGACACGCAGCGCGCGTTTCAGAGGATGCTTCTTGATCTTGCGAATCAACTCAGCGCGCCCGACGATCAGTCCGGCCTGCGGACCGCCCAGCAGCTTGTCGCCGCTAAAGGTCACGAGGTCGGCGCCTGCGGCGACGTTCTCGCGCACGGTCGGCTCGCGCGGCAGGCCCCATTGCGTCAGATCGACCAGCGTGCCGCTGCCCAGGTCCACCACCACCGGCAAGCCGTGCCTTTGTGCGAGGGGCGCCAGTTCATCGAGTTCGACGCTTTTCGTGAAACCGCTGATGGCATAGTTGCTGCAATGGACCTTCATCAGCAACGCGGTACGCGAACCGATGGCTTCCTCATAGTCTTTCAGATGCGTGCGATTGGTGGTGCCGACTTCATGCAGCCTTGCGCCTGCCCGGGACATGATGTCAGGAATCCGAAACGCGCCGCCGATCTCGACCAGCTCTCCGCGCGACACGATGACGTCCTTCTTCGCGGCCAGCACCGACAGCGTCAGCAGCACGGCCGCCGCGTTGTTATTGACCACGGTGGCCGCCTCGGCGCCGGTCAATTCGCAGATGAGCTCGTCGATCAGATCGTCGCGGTCGCCGCGGCTGCCGGTCGCCAGATCGAACTCGAGATTCATCGGACGCGTCAGAGCTTCGACTACAGCGCTGACGGCTTCGTCCGGCAACAGGGCTCGGCCAAGGTTGGTGTGCAATACGGTGCCGGTGAGATTGAAGACGCTGCGCAGAGGGCTTTGCGCGCGCTGCGCCAGCAGAACGGCGGCTTGCCTGGCGATATGGGCTTCGTCGCAAGCAGTGGCGAACGGCGAGGCTGCGCCGCGCAGTGCGGCGTCTGGCGGCTGAGAAACAGCGGGCGTCTCGAACGGGGTAGAGAGACCGCTTGCGAGACACGTCCCGTGCGGTCCAGCGGTTTGAGCCTCTGCTTTCGCGGCTGTTTGCGTTTGCGTTGTCGCAGCGCCGTGGGAGTCGCCCTGCACGATGGTGGTTTGCAGCGTGCACCGCAGCGTGCCGAGGGTGGCGCGCACGGCGGCGAGGACCTGGGTGCGGCCGTATTCGGCCAGCAGCGGCTGCACTGCTGCGGACGACATGACCCGTTCCACGGCTGGCACGCGCGCCAGCAGCGTGTTCAACTGATTCCCCTGTACTTCGCTCACGCCGCGTGTCTCCTGCTTATGCGTCTGATGGTACTTCGGGCCATAGCAGCGGATTGGGTCCGCTGCGTTGATAGCCTGCTTCGTTCATTAACAGATCGAGTGTGAGGCTCGCGAGGTCATCGGCGAGCGGTTCGAACTCGAAATCTTTCTCCTGATAGCCGATCTTGCGATAGGTATGGCATTCATCGCAGGATTCGGCCTTGAGGGCTTCGCTGCCGCCTTCGATGCCATGATAGGCGATCCCTTTGGTGGAATCGCAATTCGAGCACTTGGTGCGGACCATATGCCATTCATTGGCGCACAGACCGCATTGCAGATAGCGATACCCTTGATACTGGCCGCCGACGCGCACGATGCTGGCAACGGGCAGGCTCCCGCAGACGGGGCAGACGCCGGGCGTGTCGAGATAGGGAATATCGCTCGAATCGAGCCGGCTCGCAAGGTCGGTCCAGACAACCTGGAGGGCTGCCATGATAAACGGCGCGGTGGCAGGGTCGATTTCGTTGTAGCGGTGGGCGAGGATGGCGTCGGCTTGCGCGTCGAGTGTTTGCGGGGTTTGCAGGCGTAGCGAGTCGAGGACTTTGCCGAGCGTTGGGGTGACGGCGCCGGCGGCTTCGACTTTGTCCAGCAAACGGTGGAGGATGTCGCGCCAGGTGGGGTCCCGGTTTGGCGAGAGCGCAGGGATCAGGGGCAGCGAGTTTTGTTGGGATTTTTTTATTGCCTCCGGCTGTGGAGGGGGTGCTGTGAAGCTGGTCTGCAAGGTGTGTTGGGCGGTGGCTACTGTTGACATTAGTCTTAGGTAGGCGGCTATTGGGTTGGTGGTGGCCAGGTGTTTTAATCGCGCTGCGCGCGCGGCGAAAACCGTCGCCCGGTCAGGCAGGCGGATGCGAGGGATCACCGAGTGGTCCAGGGATTCTATCTGCGATGCTTCCATGATTTTTTGGGGCATTGATCGGGTTCCTTCTGTTTTTTGCTGCGCATGGTTTGGTACTTGCTGGTGGTTTTTTGGGGGTTTTTGCCTGCGGCGCCTTGTATTTGGCTGTGTTCCTACGGTGTTGGCCTTTCCTTGCTTTCTTAGCGGTCTATTTGCTTCGCCCCTGTGCGGGGCGGCACTTACTTTCTTTGCCGCCGCAAAGAAAGTAAGCAAAGAAAGCGGGCTGCCACCGCTAGCCCGTAGTGAGCCATCCCGGTCTGCCAGTGGAAACGGCCCAAGACGAGACCCGCCCTCGCACCACACGCCCTGGTGACAAGGCACTCATCCGTTCCAGCGTCGCGCTTCGCGCCCCGCCGTCAGGCATAACGGATCTTCGGCACACTTGCTCGGTTCCTCTAATGATTAGGCATCCAAACATTCGTCACACATACTCCAGGCGTTCGCACCCGCATCCCACCGTAAGCGGACCCAATCCGCCGCGCACGCAGTGTGCGGGCGGGAAGAATGAGCCCTGTGTCACGAACGCGGGTGGTGCGAGAGATGATCTTGTCTCGGACCACTCTGCGGTGATACGGGGGGTGGCTCACTACGGGCTGGCGGTTGCAGCCCGCTTTCTTTGCTTACTTTCTTTGCGGCGGCAAAGAAAGTAAGTGCCGCCCCGCACAGGGGCAACACAAATAGACCACTAAGAAAGCAAGGAAAGGCCAACACCATAGAGAAAACAGCCAAAACCAAGGCGCCGCAGGCAAAAATGGCCGCCAGCAAGGCAAAAAAAAACCAGCCCTTATTTAACCCCCTCCCGAAACCACTTAGGATGATGCTTCCTGGCCCACCCGAGGGTAACGGTGCCACGCACCATAGCGCCGATGGACCCTTTGATCCAAAGCGCAGCATAAACATGAACCACGATCCCGACAATGAGCACAAACGCGGCAGCAGCATGCACAACCACCGCGAAGCGAATCACAGAAACAGGAAAGTAAACCGAAAAATACCGCCGCCAAATCACAACACCGCTGCAAAGCAACAAAAGCAGGCACAGCACCATGGTAAAAAACAGCAACTTCTGCCCCGCGTTATACCGCCCAATCTCCGGCAACTTCTCCTCGCGATTGGCAAGCACATCGTCAATCTGCCGCAGCCACTGCACATCGTCGCGATCCAGATAGTTGTGATGCCAGAACCGCACCGCCAGAATGAAGAACGACACAAACATCACCACACCCACAAACGGATGCAAAATCCGCGTCCACTGCCCGCCGCCGAACAGCGCCGTCAGCCAGAACATCGACGGATGAAACAGCGCCAGCCCCGACAGCGCCAGCAACACAAACGTAATCGCCGTAATCCAGTGATTCGTCCGCTCGTTCGCCGTATAACGCACAATCAGATTCGGATCATTTGACTTCATCGCCCTGCTCCCCTTCATCCCTGATGCGTCGTGCCTCATCCCGCGCCGCCAGCTCATCCTCTTCCGTCACCTCGTTCGGTCCAATCCGCGTGTAATGGAAGAACCCCGACAGCGCCGCCAATGCAATGCCCGCCACCGCCAGCGGTTTCGCAATACCCTTCCACAAGCGCACCATCGGGCTGATGCGCGGATTGTCCGGCAAGCCGTGGTAAAGCGACGGTTGATCCGCGTGGTGCAGCACATACATCACATGTGTACCGCTCACGCCCGGCGGATCGTACAGCCCCGCATGCTCAAAGCCGCGTTCCTTCAGATCCTCGATGCGCTCCGCCGCGTGCTGCTTCATGTCCTCCTTGGTGCCGAACACGATCGCGCCGGTCGGGCACGTCTTCACGCAAGCCGGCTCCTGTCCCACCGCCACGCGGTCGGAACACAGCGTGCACTTGTAGGCCCGGTTGTCCTGCTTCGAAATGCGCGGCACGTTGAACGGACAACCCGTCACGCAGTACCCGCAGCCAATGCAGTTCTCCTCATGGAAATCCACGATGCCGTTCGTGTACTGCACAATCGCGCCCGGCGAAGGACACGCCTTCAGGCAGCCCGGGTCCTCGCAGTGCATGCAGCCGTCCTTGCGGATCAGCCATTCAAGGTTGCCGTTCGGATTCTCGTACTCCGAGAAGCGCATCACGGTCCACGAATGCTCGCTGAGATCCATCGGGTTGTCGTACACGCCGTGGTTGATCCCCACCACGTCGCGCAGATCGTTCCACTCCATGCACGCTGTCTGGCACGCCTTGCAGCCAATGCATTTGCTGACGTCGATCAGCTTCGCCACCGTGCCGGTCACCGGCTCGCGTACCGCCGGAGGCTGCACGGTGGTGGCCGACATTCGCTTGATATCCAGTGATTGCAGTGCCATCGCGCCTCCCCTAGGCCTTCTCGACTTTCACCAGGAACGACTTGAATTCCGGTGTCTGCGAATTGCCGTCGCCCACCACCGGTGTCAACGTATTGCTCAGATAACCCGGCTTCGTCTGCCCTTTGAAGCCCCAATGCAGCGGAATGCCGACCGTCTGCACCTTCTTGCCGTCGATCATCAACGGCTTGATGCGCTTGGTCACCACCGCCACCGCGATCAGGTAGCCACGGTTGGACGACACCTTCACGCGCTCGCCCGCCACCACGCCCACCTCCTTCGCAAGGTCTTCGCCAATCTCGACGAACTGCTGCGGCTGAATAATCGAGTTCAGCCGCGCATGCTTGGTCCAGAAGTGGAAGTGCTCGGTCAGACGATACGTGGTCGCGGTATGCGGAAACTCCGGCGCCTTGCCGAAAGCCGCCCGGTCGTCCGGAAACACGCGCGCGGCCGGATTGCTGGTAGCGAGCGCATTGTGCGGATGCAGCGTGTTATAGCCCAACGGATTCTCGAACGGCTCGTAATGCTCGGGGAACGGGCCTTCGTTCATCTCGTCGCGCGCGAAGAAACGCGCGACGCCTTCCGGATTCATGATGAACGGCCCCATGCCGTTTTCCGGCGGTTCGTCCACCTTGAAGTCGGGAACGTCCGACCCGGTCCACGCCGAGCCGTTCCAGCCAATCAGCTTGCGGGTGGGGTCGAACGGCTTGCCGTTCAGGTCGCACGAGGCGCGGTTGTAGAGAATCCGCCGGTTCACCGGCCACGCCCATGCCCAGTTCAGGGTCTGGCCGATGCCGGTCGGGTCGTCGTTATCGCGCCGTCCCATCTGGTTGCCTTCCTCGGTCCATGCGCCGCAGAAGATCCAGCAACCGCTCGAGGTCGAACCGTCGTCCTTCAGCTGGGCAAAGCCGGCGAGCTGCTGGCCCTTCTTCAGCAGCACCTTCGCGGCGTCATTAGGATCGTTCAGGTCGGTCACGGCCTTGCCGTTGAACTCCATCGCCAGTTCTTCCGGCGTCGGGCTTTCCGGGTCCGCGTACGGCCAGTCCAGCTTGACGATCGGATCGGGGTATTTGCCGCCCTGCTCCTGATACGCCTTGCGCATGCGCAGGAAAATCCCGGACATGATCTCCAGGTCGCTCTTCGCTTCGCCTGGGCCGTCCGCGCCCTTCCAGTGCCACTGCAGCACCCGGCTCGAACTCACCAGCGAGCCGCGTTCCTCCGCGAACAGCGTGGTTGGCAACCGGAACACTTCGGTCTGGATCTTCGCGGCGTCGACGTCGTTGTAGTCGCCATGGTTCTTCCAGAACTCGGCGGTTTCGATGGCAAGCGGGTCCATCACTACCAGCCACTTCAGCTTGCTGAGCGCCGAGCTCGTCTTCGCCTTGTTCGGCGACGACGCGAGTACGTTGAAGCCCTGCGCGATATAGCCGTTCATCTTGCCTTGATCCATCAGCTCAATGGCCTGCAGCAAATCGTAGGGCTTATCGAGCTTGGGCAGATAGTCGTAGCCCCAGTTGTTGTCGGCGGTGGCGGCATCGCCCCACCACGACTTCATGAAGCTCACGAAGAACGCGCCGTAGTTCTTCCAGTAACTGAGCTGGTTGGGCCGCAACTGCTGGGTCGCGCGTTTCTTGATGTATGCGCCGTAGTCCTGCTCGTCCTCCATCGGCAAGGTCATGTAGCCCGGCAGCAGGTTCGACATCAGCCCGAGATCCGTCAGCCCCTGGATGTTCGAGTGACCGCGCAGCGCATTCATGCCGCCGCCGGCGATGCCGATATTGCCAAGCAGTAGCTGTACCATCGCGCCGGTGCGGATCATCTGCGCGCCGACCGAGTGATGCGTCCAGCCGAGCGCGTACAGGATCGTCCCGGCGCGGCCGGGCACCGCGGTCGTGGCCAGCATTTCGCAGACCTTGAGGAATTTGTCCTTCGGCGTGCCGCAGGTCTTCTCGACCATCTCGGGCGTATAGCGCGAGTAGTGCTGTTTCAGCAGGTTGTAGACGCAGCGCGGATCCTGCAGCGTCATGTCGACCTTCACGAAGCCGTCGTCGCCGCGCTCGTAGTCCCACGACGCCTTGTCCGGATACGCGTGCTTCTCCGCGTCGTAGCCCGAATAGATGCCGTCGTCGAACGCGAAATCCTCGCGCACGATGAACGCGAAGTCCGTGTAGTTCTTCACATACTCGTGCTGGATCTTGTCATTCGTCAGCAGATAGTGGATCACCCCGCCGAGGAACACGATGTCCGTACCGGTGCGAATCGGCGCGTAGAAGTCGGCCACGGACGCGGTGCGCGTAAAGCGCGGATCGACCACGATCAGGCGCGCCTTGCGATGCGCCTTCGCTTCGGCCACCCATTTGAAGCCGCATGGGTGGGCCTCGGCGGCATTGCCGCCCATCACCAGGATCACGTCCGCGTTCTTGATGTCGACCCAATGGTTCGTCATCGCTCCACGGCCAAACGTCGGGGCAAGACCTGCCACCGTCGGACCGTGTCAGACACGCGCCTGGTTGTCGAACGCAAGCATCCCCATGCTGCGCACTGTCTTGTGCGTCAGATACCCCACCTCGTTGCTACCCGCCGATGCAGCGAGCATACCGGTGGTCAGCCAGCGGTTGACCTTCTTGCCGTCCGCGGTGGTTTCGACGAAGTTGGCGTCGCGGTCGGCCTTCATCAGTTTCGCGATGCGGTCGAGCGCGTCATCCCACGAAATGCGCTGCCACTGCTCGGCACCGGCGGCGCGATACTCGGGATACTTCAGGCGGCTCGGGCTGTGAATGAAGTCGATCAGGCTAGCGCCCTTCGGGCACAACGTGCCGCGATTGACCGGGTGGTCGGGATCGCCTTCAATATGGATGATGCTGGCGGTGGCGTTCTTCGCGCCGTCACCCAGGCCGTACATGAGGATCCCGCAGCCCACCGAGCAATACGGGCAGGTGTTGCGGGTTTCAGTGGTGCGCGCCAGCTTGTACTGTCGGACCTCGGCGAGCGCGTTGTCCGGCGAGAAGCCCAGCAGGGCCAAGCTCGATCCGGCTAGCGTAGACGCCGTCACCTTCAGGAACTGACGCCGGGACATTTGCAGCATGGTCGCCCTCGGCATGGATGTTGTGGGGGTACTTAAAAGTATAAGACGTTTCCTTAATAGTTTCGTTGCGCCAGCATCGAGTCTGTACAGGACATACCCTGACTCGGAAACGTCCTTGTTATAGTGACAGGCATGGTGCTTGCGGCAGCTTGCCCACCCGTGCCGCAGCGGCATACAGGCGCAGAGGCCGGCGCCACGATCCCGCACAGAGACCTCATGGAAATCGACACGCTATCCGCCGACAATCTGCAACGCGCCGCCCGCCACCAGGCCTCGTGGGCGATGGGCGCTTTCACGAAATTCGCGGAAGACCGCTGCGCGGCCATGGCTGCAAGCATCGCGTTTTACGCGGCGTTTTCGCTTGCGCCCACGCTCGTCATGGTGATCGCCGTGGCTGGCTGGTTCTTCGGCGCCCAGGCGGTACGCGGAGAGTTGTTCGCCCATATCCACGGGCTGCTTGGCGACGAAGCCGCGGCCGGTGTGCAGACCATCGTGCTGAACGCCCGACATGCGGGCAGTGCCGGCGGCATCGCGGCAATTATTTCGTTCGCCTTACTGGCGATCGGCGCGTCGGCCACTTTCTCGTCGCTCAATTCCGCGCTCAATATCGTCTGGCCGCTCACGGGCCCACGCTCCTCGAGCGTGATCGCGCTGGTACGGGTGCGGCTGATTTCGTTTGGACTCGTGCTCGGCGTGGCGTTCCTGCTGATCGTGTCGCTGGTGCTCGATACGGCCATCACCTTTGTCGGCAAGTGGCTGTGGGGCAACTCGCCCTATGTCGTGATCGGCAATCTGCTGCAGTTGCTGGTCGCCCTGCTGGTGCTGGCGTTCGCCTTCGCCGCGCTGCTGAAGTTCCTGCCCGATGCCGTGGTCCGCTGGCGCGATGCCTTCGTGGGCGGCGTGGTCGCGGCCGTGCTGTTTTCCGCCGGCAAGAAACTCTTCGCCCTCTATCTGGCCCATGCGGGCATGGCCAATTCGTTCGGCGCGGCCGGTTCGCTGGCCGTGCTGCTGATGTGGCTGTACTTCTCGGCAGCGGTGCTGCTGCTCGGTGCGGAGTTCTCCGCGGCTCGCGGACGCCTGCACGATCCGCGCGGCGCATGGGGGCAACTCGAGGAAGCGCCGCCGGGCAGCCGCGCGAAGATGGCCTCGGTGTTCGCCGCTTCAACGATGCCGGCGCGCGCGCCGGGCAGCGCTGCGCCCGGCACGAAGCTCGCCGCGGCCATGGCGGTCGCGAGTCCGGCAAGCGGTACGGGAAGCGCGACGGACACGCTCGCTGATCAGCCGGCGTCGGCGACGGCTACTGGTGCGGCCGCGCCGTCTTCAGGCGCGCGCACGGCGGCCAGCATCGGTCGCAAAGTGATTCGCGCGGAAGACCACGCCACGCGCGCCGCCGCCTCCACGCTGCTGGAGGCCAGCCGCAAGGCTGCGGCCGCCGACCGCTACGTCAAGCGTCATCCTTGGGGATCGATGTTGCTGGCCGCCGGCGCGGCCCTGCTGGTCACGGCCGTGGCGGGCCGCCGCCGCGGCGACGGCGCAGCCGCCCCGGAAAGCGCCGATGACATCCGTTGATGCCATTTTCGCGTCGCATACCAGGGAGAACACCCACACTCGGGGGCAACTGTCCAGCACGCATATCAACATGATGGCGATGTGACGGGTAATTAGGCACGCACTACGACGCCATCGCCATAGACAACAAAATTACATAACGCCTTCAAAAGTGTGTCCAAATGACGAATGCCCACACTTCCACTATCAACGAAACAACAATAATGCGATTTTCGGCATTCAATGTTGCCACATCAGCAATAATGCCAGGTACGCTTGATAAATAAGCGTTTTCGGCCAGTGTCACGTTTACGAGACACTCATTTTTTTTCAGTATTACCCTTCAGACACCCTGCGCTATTCTCCTTTCCGCAACAACGAAACCAATCATCGCGTGGAGAAATGGATGAAAAAATTCGCACTGTCTAGCCTCTCGCTGGCACTGCTGGGTGCAGCAGGTGCAGCTCATGCTCAAAGCAGCGTTACTCTGTACGGCGTGCTCGATGACTCGATCCAGTACGTGCACAACGTGACCACGAAAGCGGATCCGCTGACCAACAACAACCTGTTCGGCCTCGCTGCCGGTAACCTGCAGGGCAACCGTTGGGGCTTGAAGGGCACGGAAGATCTGGGCGGTGGCCTGAAGGCTGTCTTCCAGTTGGAAAACGGCTTTAATCCGAACAACGGCGCGCTGGGTCAAGGCGGCAAGATGTTCGGTCGTCAGGCATTCGTTGGCCTGCAAAGCGACCAGTTCGGTACGGTTACCCTCGGCCGCCAGTATGACCCGGTCGTCGACCTGGTCCAGGCAGTCACGGCTGACAACTACTGGGGCTCCACATTCACGACGCCGGGCGACGTTGACAACAACGACAACAGCTCGCGTACGAACAACGCAATCAAGTACACGTCGCAAACGTACGCTGGCTTCCAGTTCGAAGCCCTGTATGCATTCGGCGGCGTAGCAGGTTCGACGGGTTCGGGCCAAACCTGGTCGGGCGCGGCAACGTACTCGAACGGTCCGATCAGCGTCGCAGCCGGCTACATCCGTATGGACAACGCCAGCACGGCAGCTGGCCGCGGTGCCACGGCAACCACGAGCGCAGGCTGGGCGAGCGGTGCGACCTCGGACGCGACGTTTGACGGTGCAATCAACACGCAATTCGCTTCCGCGAAGTCGATCGGTATCGCTTCGATCGGCGCGCAGTACGTAGTTGGCCCGATCACGGCCGGCCTGCGTTACAGCAACGCACAGTACAAGCCGGACGCATTCTCGACGTTCACTTCGACCGAGCGTTACAACGTCGGCGCTGGCTTCGTGAACTACCAACTGACGCCGGCAGCATTGCTGGGTCTGGGCTACACGTTCACGCACGGTTCCGGCTACGGCCCGTCGGCAACGTATAACCAGGTCTCGCTGGGTGGCGACTACAACCTGTCGAAGCGCACGGACATCTACCTGGTCGGCGCGTATCAAAAGGCGTCGGGCACGGACGTGACCGCATCGGTGGCCGACTACGGCAACACGTCGAACTCGACGGCGCAGGAAATCGTCAGCCTCGGTATCCGTCACAAGTTCTAATCGACTTGACGGACAGCTAAAGCAGGACGCTGTTCGAAAGCCAGCCACAGGCGATAAGCCGGTGGCTGGCTTTTTTTATGGCTGAAGGGAATTGCGCTGCTACGGGAGGCGCAACCAGGCGCCTCCCGTAGCGCGCCAGGCGGTCCAGGTCTAGCGCTGTGCCTTGTTCTTCTCGGCCTGCGCCAGGGTCTGAGCCGGCTTGGCGGCCGCCGCTTCATCGCTCGCCACCGGCGCACGGTGCAGCACCAGCGCCCGCTCAAGGCGCTGCATCGGCACATTCGCCGATTCCTGCCAGTCGGGATCGGGAATCTCCGAGAACACCTGACGCAGGCGTTCGCCCCACGTCCGGTGGATCATTTCGAAGTACGCATTGTCGTGATCGACCGAGACGAAACGCGTCACCCGCAACGCGTCCTTTTCGTAGACCAGCAGATCGAGCGGCAGGCCCACCGACAGGTTCGAGCGCAGCGTCGAGTCCATTGAGATCAGCGCGCACTTGGCGGCTTCGTCGAGCGGCGTGGTGGGGGTTAGCACGCGGTCGATGATCGGCTTGCCGTACTTCGACTCGCCGATCTGGAAATACGGGTTCACCGCCGACGATTCGATGAAATTGCCCGCCGCGTAAATCATGAACAGATGCGGCCGGCCGCCGTTCGGCTTGGCGGGCGCGGCGATCTGCCCGCCCAGGATGAAGCTGCAGTTGAAGTCGACGCCGAACTCCTGCAGCGCCTGAGCTTCGCGGTGATGCACGTCGCGCACCGCCTGCCCCACCACGCGCGCCGCGTCCGCCATGGTGGGTGCGCTCCACAGGGTGGGCCGCTCGGGATCGGTCGGTTCGCTCAGTTCCTGCAGCACGGCCTGGGTCAGCGACAGATTGCCGGCGCCAAGCAGCACGAGCACGCGCTCGCCCGGCAATTCGAACACCGTCATCTTGCGCGCCGTGCTGATGTGATCGACGCCGGCATTGGTGCGGGTATCGGACAGGAACACCAGCCCGTCGTCCACGCACATCGCCACACAGTAAGTCATAAAAGTTATCCAGAAGACCCGCAAACGCCGCTATTGTAATGCCGCCGCGCCACGTCTTTCGTACGATGCCTCTTATTGCGGCGCCTGCGCGCTCACCGTGACCGAGACGTTCAGCTTCTCTTCCAGACCGCCGATGCGCCGGCCGCGCACAGGCGCCGCGGCTTCGTAGTCGCGCGCCGCCGCGAGCCGGCAGTAGATTTCGCTGGCAAAGGCCGCGCGCGTGACGTCGACGGAAATCCAGCCCTGCCCGTCGAGCCAGACGTCGACCCACGCGTGGCTCGCACCGTTCGGCGCGTCGCCCGGCGCGAGATAACCGCTCACGTAGCGCGCCGGAATGCCCCGTAGGCGGCAGCACGCCAGCATCAGGTGCGCATGGTCCTGGCACACGCCCTTGCCGAGCGCGAGCGCCTCAGACGCCGTGCTGGTCGCTTCCGTGACGCCTGGCTGGTAGGTCACGCGCTGCACGATCGCCTCGGACAGTTTGATCAGTCCTTGAGGCGAGCCGAGCGACGCCACCGCTTGCGCCAGTTCACGCACCGCGCCATCCGCCTCGGTGAGACGCGTGGCACAGGTATAGTGTTCGAGCGGAATGGGGCCCACTGCGTCGCGCAGAAGCCCGTCGGCGAGCGGAATCGTATCGATCTCCCCCGACACATGCAGACGGATCTCGCTATGCGGCTTGTTCAGCACCAGCGTATGCAGCACATTGCCGTAGGCGTCGAAGGTGGCGTCGAGCTTGCCGGGCGCGTCGATGGTCCAGCGCCGCACCACCTGGGAGGCGCCGCTCGACGGCGTAAGACGCAACTGCTGGATCGAATAGTGAACCGTCGTTTCGTAGCGATAGGCGGTGTCGTGGCGGATCGTCAGGTACATAAAGAAAACTCCGTCAGGCCACTGGCAGCATCAGATAGGTCCGCGCCACCAGATTGCCGAGTTCGAACACCCGGGCAAGGAACTGGGTCAGATAGGCATGCAGGCCCGCTTCGAAGATCTGCCGGATGTCGGAGTACACCAGCTCGGCGCGCAGCTTGCCGGCGAATCGCTCGCACTGGTTGGACCCCGAGGTGCGCAGCATCGCCAGATTGACGCACACGCCCTCCAGCGAGGCCAGCAGCGAGCGCGGCATCTGCTGGTTCAGGATCATCAGTTCGACCACCCGGGCGGGCGTCACGACGTCGCGATACACCTTGCGGTAGATCTCCAGCGCCGACACCGAACTGAGAATCGACGTCCAGTAGTAAAAGTCTTCGAGCTGGCGGGCTGCGTCGCGCGAGTTCGGTTCGACGTCGGCGAAGCGCACGTCGAGAATCCGCGCGGTGTTGTCCGCGCGCTCCAGGTACGTGCCGAGCTGCGTGAAGAAGAACGCGTCGTCCTGCAGCGCGGTGCCGATCGTCACGCCGCGCGAAAGATGCGAGCGGAACTTGACCCACTCGAACAGCTCATCCGGGTTCGCGGTGAGCTGACCGGCCGCCGTGCGTTCGTTGAACTCGAGCCAGGTGTCGTTGATGGTCTCCCACCATTCGGTCGTCAACGTGCCGCGCACGGCACGGGCGTTTTCACGCGCGGCCTGCAGGCAGGAGTGAATGCTTGACGGATTGGTCGAGTCCGCCACCATGAAATCGAGCACGTGTTCGCGCGTCGGTTCGTCGTAGCGTTGCGCAAAGGCGGCTTCGAGTTCGGAGATCCGCAGCACCGAACGCTGCGCGCGGGCCTCCTGCTCCGGCGTCTGCGGCAACAGCAGCGCCTTCAGGTTGATATCGAGCATGCGCGCGGTGTTCTCGGCGCGCTCCATGTAACGGGCCATCCAGAAGAGGTGGTCGGCAGTGCGGCTTAGCATGACGGCTTTCCATGTTTGTGATGAACGCGATGGCGGTAGAACCCGCAACCCCCTCAGTCGACCATCCAGGTGTCTTTGGTGCCGCCTCCCTGCGATGAATTGACCACCAGCGACCCTTCCTGCAACGCGACACGGGTCAATCCGCCTGCGCACATCGTCACGGTCTTGCCGGACAGCACGAACGGGCGCAGATCGATATGGCGCGGCGCGATGCCGGCCTCGACAAAGGTTGGACACGCCGACAACGCAAGCGTGGGCTGCGCGATATAGCCCGCCGGCCGCGCGATCAAACGCTCGCGGAACGCTTCGATTTCGGCGCTGGTCGACGCCGGCCCGACCAGCATCCCATAGCCGCCGGCGCCGTGCACTTCCTTGACCACCAGTTCGGACAGATGCGCGAGCGTGTAGGCGAGATCGTCCGGCTTGCGGCACTGAAACGTTGGCACGTTGTTGAGGATCGGCTTCTCGCCGAGGTAAAACTCGATCATCTCCGGCACATACGGATAGATCGATTTGTCGTCGGCAATGCCGGTGCCCATCGCATTGGCGAGCGCCACGCGCCCTGCCCGATACGCGGTCAGCAGGCCCGGTACGCCGAGCGCCGAATCGGTGCGGAACGCGAGTGGATCGAGAAAGTCGTCGTCCACCCGGCGATAGATCACATCGACGCGCTTGGGCCCCTGGGTCGTACGCATGAAGACGTAGTTGTCGTCGACGAACAGATCCTTGCCTTCCACCAGTTCAACGCCCATCTGCTGGGCAAGGAAGGTGTGCTCGAAATACGCCGAGTTGTACATGCCCGGCGTGAGCACCACCACCACCGGATCGTCGACGCCTTCGGGCGCAACCGAGCGCAAGGTATCGAGCAGCAGGTCGGGGTAATGCGCCACCGGCGCAATCCGGTTCTGCACGAACAGCTCGGGAAACAAGCGCATCATCATCTTGCGGTTCTCGAGCATGTAGGACACGCCGGAGGGCACCCGCAGGTTATCTTCGAGCACGTAGAACGCGCCGTCTTCGCCGGCTCGCACCACGTCGACGCCCGCAATATGCGCATACACGCCGAGCGGCACGTTGACGCCCTGCATCTCGGGACGGTACTGCGCATTGGTATAGACCTGCTCGGCCGGAACGATGCCGGCGCGCACGATGTTGCGGTCGTGATAGACGTCGTGGATAAACAGATTGAGCGCCTGGACGCGCTGCCGCAGCCCGGCTTCGAGGGTCTGCCATTCGCTGCGTGGGATGATGCGCGGGATCAGATCGAAGGGGATGAGCCGTTCCGTGCCGGACAGATCGCCGTTGACCGCGAAGGTAATCCCCACCCGGCGAAACAGTAGATCCGCCTCCGCGCGCTTGCGCGCGATTGCCTCGTTACCCTGCTTTGCCAGCCAGCGTTCGAAGCGTGCGTAATGAGGCCGCACGACTTCGTCATGATGACGCATCTCGTCATAGCATCGCATGTCACGCCCCGCTCTTTGTGTCGGATAGAAGGCGAATGCGCTGCGCATTCGGTGTTCGACTAGCATCAAAGCAAGCGCTATGCCATTGGCTTTCCGCACGCAAACCCATTGGATGCACACGAACGGCGCATAGCCTCGGCACGGCTTCTGCACCATCGTACTGCGGCGGCTCGCAATGCGCCACTCCGGTGCAGCTCACGCTGGCTCACGGCGTATTTCCGGGCCTCGGTGGGGCGGCGGCGGATCCATCGAGACGATCGGCACGCATTCGCGGCGGCCATAAAAAATCCCCGCGGATTCGCACCCGCGGGGATTTTTGCACTGCCTGGACATTCAGCGCTTCAGTTCGCGCATGGCGCGGGCCGTCGTTCGAAAACGAACGGTGCAGCGCCGTGCACGCTTACGCTGCTGCTGCGTCCTTCAGCTTCTTCAGCGGACGTGCCTTGATGCGCACGCTAGCCGGCTTGGCCGGGAACCAACGCTCTTCGCCCGTGAACGGGTCTTTGCCGAAGCGCTTCTTCTTCGCCGGGACAGCTTGCACGACGATCTTCAGAAGACCCGACAGCGTGAATTCGCCAGCACCCTTCTTGTGGACTGCGCCGAGGATCGTGTCTTCGAGCGCGGCCAGCACAGCCTTGGCAGCCTTCGGTTCAACAGCAGCACGTTCTGCGACGTGTGCAGCCAGCGAGGCCTTCGTGAAGGTGTCCTTGATCGGCGACGGTGCGCCGGACGCCTTCACGGCGACCTTCTTAGCTGCGACGACTTTCTTCGCAGGAACTTTCTTCGCAGCAACCTTTTTGGTCGGTACCGTAGCAGCCTTCTTGGCCACCTTTTTTGCGGAAGTCGGCATGTTTCTCCTACCTGTTGTTGGTCAGTGAATGCAAGAAGCGCCCGCGGTATGCGCACGCTTCAAGGCCGGATTCTACAAGCGCTACGGCGTTTTGCGCGACTCTTTTGTGTGTAAGCGTTACGGTTTGTTGCGTCGTGCCGACTCCGCAACACTTTTTAACCCGTATTTCAGGGGGTAAACGTGAAAAGGCGGCTGCCGGCGCCGGGTTACTTTGCTCGCCGCATTGAACCTCGAGATAGGGCAAACCCGTTGCCAGGTACCTGTTTTTAGCTGCTTTAGCGGCACTCCATGCGTTCGATCGCGGCGGCGCGGCGACCGTTTGCCGCATAAGCGGCGGGTCCGATGCTCAGCGTGCGAGGCGCGGCATCAGCTTGGCGAGCGTGTTCAGCGCGGCGTCGATCTGCTCGACGGCGATGCCGCCGTAGCCGAACATCAGGCCCGGTTGCGCCTTCGCCCGCAGATGAAATCGGCCGAGGCCGTAGAGCCCGATCGACGCCTCGCGCGCCGCCGCGATCACTGCTGCTTCGGTCAGCGGCGCCTTGAGATAGGCGGCCAAATGGATGCCGGCGGTCGGCACCACGGCGTCGAACCACGGCGCGAGTCCGCCGCGGAGATGCTCGAGCAGACACGCGCGACGCGCGCCATAGAGCTTGTGCATGCGCCGCAGATGCTTGGCGAAATCGCCATTCAGCATGAATGACGCGAGCGCCGTCTGGGTCAGCGTGCAGCCGTGCCAGTCCGTCACCTGCCGTGCCGTGCACAGCGGCCCGAGCAGCGATGCGGGCGGCACCGCATAACCCACCCGCAACTCGGGAAAGATCGTTTTGGAAAACGTGCCGATATAGGCGACCAGGCCGGCGCGATCGAGACTTTTCAACGGCTCCATGGGCCGCCCTTCGAAACGGTATTCGCTGTCGTAGTCGTCTTCGATGATGACCGCGCCGCGCTTTTGCGCCCATTCCAGCAACGCGACGCGCCGCTCGAGACTCATCGGCATGCCGAGCGGAAACTGGTGCGACGGCGTCACATAGACGAGCCGCGCATGGTCCGGCAGCTTGTGGACGATCAGGCCGTCCGCATCGACCGGCACCGGCACGACCTTGGCACCGGCCGCCGCGAGGCTGGCCAGCGCGGGTGGATAGCCTGGATCTTCGATGGCGGCCACGTCGCCGGGACGCAGCGTGACGCGGGCGATCAGATCGAGCGCGTGCTGCGCGCCTTGCGTCACGATCACCTCATCCCAGTTGCACACCACCGCGCGATTGAAGCCAAGATAGCGCGCGACGGCAAGACGCAATTCGGGCTCGCCGGCCGCTTCGCGATAAGTGCCGGGACTGCGCGACTGCGCTCGCACGGCCTGATTGATGCAGCGGCGCCAGACGTCGAATGGGAACGGCGCCTTGTCCGTCTTGCCGCCGATGAAATCGTGCGCCAAAGCGGGCATCGGCCCAGGTAAGGACAGCCCGTGAGGCATCTGCTGCCAGAGCGGTTGCGCGCGCGCTTTCGATTTCGCTTTCGCCTGCACGCGCGCCGCTTCCACTGCCCGGACGTAGCCGGAGCGCTGCGCGGGCAGCCGCTGCAAACCTTCCGCGACAAACGTCCCCGAGCCTGAACGCGCGCTGAGATAACCTTCGGCAAGCAGGCGCTCGAAGACATCGAGCGTGGTCTTGCGCGAGACGCCGAGTTGCAGCGCGAGATCGCGCGTGGACGGCAAACGCGTGCCGCCTGTCAGGCGCCCTTCGACGATGCCCTCGCGCAACTGCCGGTAGATCTGCCCCGCGAGGTCGTGACGTCCCTCGACTACGATGTGGATCTCCATCGAAGTGGCTACCTGAAATAATCGATAAATGGCTATTTTATACGACCACTCCAGGACCTAAGCTGACGTCTGCGGTCCCGTCTCGCGGACACTTTCAAACAGGAGCAAGCTATGCAATCCCGTCTCGACTTCTACAAGGCCACGCCCAGCGGCACGCGCGCGATGATTGCGCTGGAGCAGGCCGTCAGCCAGTGTGGGATCGAAAAATCGCTGATGGAACTGGTGCGTTTGCGCGCCTCGCAGTTGAACGGCTGCGCGTTCTGCGTCGATATGCACGTCGCCGATGCGCGCAAAGGCGGCGAAACGGAGCGGCGTCTCGCGTCCGTGGTGGTCTGGCGCGAAGCGCCCTTCTTCACGGAACGCGAACGGGCGGCGCTCGAATGGACCGAGGCCGTCACGCTGGTCGCCCAGACGCATGTGCCCGACGCCGTTTGGGAAGCGGTCAAGCCGCATTTCAGCGAGCAGGAGATCGCCGACCTGACCATGCTGGTGGTGGCGATCAACGGCTGGAACCGGATCTCGGTGGCATTCCGCAAGATCCCGGAGTGAGTTACTCTGCCGCCGCCGGCGAGAGTCCATTCGCCGCGTGCGCGGCATCGCGCGCCTCGCTCGCGCAACGATGATGTTCGCGCGACAGGCGATTCATCAGCGGCAGCAGTAGCACGGCCACCAGGGCGCCGAGCGCGGCCAGCCAGCCGAGCCCCATGAACAGCTTCGTATAGAGCGGCAACGACTGCAGCGGACCGAGATCGCCGGACGGCATCTGCGCGAAGTTCGCCACCACGCTGCCCAGATAACCGGACACACCGCTCGCGACGAAATACGCGCCCATCAGGAAGCCGCTCATGCGGGCCGGCACGTAACGCGCAATCATCGCGAGACCGAGGCCGCTCACCAGCAGCTCGCCGAGCGAATACAGCCCGTAGCCGCCGACCATGAACCACGACGACACCCGGCCGTCGACCGCATAGCGGCCGCTCACCGCATACACGAAGAAACCCGCCGCGACGACCACGAAGCCGATCGCGTACTTCACCGCCACCGACACGTCATTGCCGCTCTTCGAGAGTTTCGTATACAGCACCGCGAGAATCGGGCTCAGCAGCATGATCCAGATCGGATTGAGCGCCTGAAACTGCGCCGCGCTCCAGGTGAAGAGCGACACGCCGAACAGCGAGAAATGCGGATCGACGTTGCGCACCGCGAACAGCGTGAGCGAGGTCGACATCTGCTGATAGAACACGAAGAACAGGATGGCCTGCAACGTCAGCACCAGTGCCGCGATCAGTCCCGCGCGTTCCGAGTGTTCGCATTTGGCGAGCATGTAGCCGAAGATCGCCAGAATCGCGACGCCCGCCGTGTACACGCAAGCCACCGCGATAGCCTTGTGCTGCAGCACGAACATCGTCGCCACGCACAATGCGGCGCCGCCCAGCACCACGGCACCCACCCGCGCCCAGCGGACCGGCTCGGCATCCGGTGCGGAGCCCACATGCGCCAGCGTGCGGAACATGATGAAGTAGTTCAGCACGGCGAGCAGCATGCCCGCGCAGCACACGGCAAACGCCGCATGCCAGCCCCAGTGGTCCTTGATCCACGGCGTGGCGAGCATCGACACTGTCGAGCCGATGTTGACCGCCATGTAGTAGATCGTAAACGCGCTGTCGATCCGGGCGTCGTCGCCTTCATAGATGCGGCGCACCAGATTCGCGGCATTTGCCTTGAACAGGCCGTTGCCCACCACGACCACGCCGAGCGAGGCGTACATGTAGGTGAGCTGGTCGTTCGGCACGGCGAGCATCAGATAGCCCGCGGACAGCACCAATGCGCCGAACACCATCGTGCGGCGCGTCCCGAGGATCTTGTCGCCGATCCAGCCGCCTACCGACGGTGCGGCATACACGAGCGCCGTGAATGCGCCCCACGTGAGCGTGGCGTGGCTATCGGTGAAGCCGAGCTTGTCGATCATGAACAGGACCAGCAGCGCGGCCATCCCGTAGTAGCCGAAACGCTCCCACATCTCGATCAGGAAGACCGTCGAAAACGATCGAGTCTGGGATACGGTTGAATTCATCATGTGCCTCGTGTTCTTGCGATTGCGGCGGCGCGCGTTTGAATGAGCGTGCCGCTGAAAACTGGGTCTGGAAATATCAGGCCGCCGTGACGCACAAAAGTGCCGGCATGCGCATGCTCATCCGCGCAACACAGCGGCGCGACCAGGGAGTGGGAAAAGGAATGAGTTCGACATAAATCGCGCCATATCGACGCCGGACGCTAGCAAGCGAAACGGCTCCAATGATAAAGCATGAGGTGGGCGAAGCAGCCGGAGGGCGGCAGGCAGCGGCCCGTGCGAGCGGGCTGCGAGAGAAACGCGGCGGTAGGCATCAACGATGGCAGTCATCTCAAGTTAGCAGCGCAGTTGGGGTAAACCGCGCTGCTTGTCGTTCCGCGCACAGGATCGCTGCGCACGGGATAGGAAACAGCATGCGGGCCGAAAGTGTGGATCGGCTCGTAAGCGCACGCGATTGTCCAGAGCGTGGGCCATGCCGTCACTCAGGGAATTCACTGATGCGCGCCACGCTACCCAGGGCAATTGCAAATTTTTCTGCGGCTTGCCGCGCGATATCATCCATGAACCCGAAATGCATCAATTTATTTAAGCACCCGATGCGGTAATGGTTCGAATTCAAAATAGCGCGATTTTTAACGTCTATTTCACGTTCGAACCTCAGCGGCCTGTCGAGCAACCTGCAAACGGGGTTGGGCTTCTGGCAACATAGCGGGCTGGTTTCGAAAAAAAATGCCCCACAGGCATACTCACGCTTTTCCGATGGCCTTCCAGGCTATCAAACTTTGTTTACTTAAATCAAACATATTTTGACGGGCTGATTCATCCTGCTATGGTTACGAAAACTGAAAACAAAAATCCGGCCCTTGAGCTGGGTAGCAAGATACGCGCGCTCCGGCAACGTCTGAAGCGCACGCTCGATGACACAGCTACGGCGGCGCGCATTTCGAAGCCTTTCCTGTCGCAAGTAGAACGGGGCCTTGCGACACCGTCTCTCACGTCGCTCGCGGGCATTGCCAGCGCGCTCGGCGTGACCGTGCAGTATTTCGTCGATACCCCGAGCGAAGAACGTTCGGTAAGCCGTGGCGACCAGTTGAAATTTTTCGGCTTCGCGGATTCCGCGAACCTGTTCGCACGTCTGACGAATCTGACTGGGGGACGTCAACTGGAAGCGATTCTCGTCAAGATGCCGCCGGGGCAGAAGCGCTCCGAAGTAAACACCCATGCCGGCGAAGAGTTTTTGTATGTGATCAGCGGCAAGGTCTCGCTGACCCTGGAAGGCAAAACCTTTTCGCTGCAGGCGGGGGACAGCGCGCATTACGAATCGACCGTGCCGCATAGCTGGGCCAATACGGCGCGCGGCGAGTCGCTCGTGGTCTGGGTCGGGACGCCGCGCCTGTTCTAAACGGCACGGCATGATTCTTATGGAGTGCGTTTTCGGCTGGAGACAGCCTTTGCGCATTCATCAGGATTGCTATGGATTCGCGGTGACCTCGCCGCTCAGGTAATCCGCTCCGTCGTCAGGGCGCGTGAGAGACCGTGCATGGGCCGGCGCAATGCGACATCGAATGGGTTGGTTTGCGGCCCGAGCGCCAGGGCCTGGCGGCGCAGCAGTTCCACCACCATCGGCAAGCGGTCGTCGCCGAGGCGCGCGGCCAGCGTGCCCACGCTGAGCGCCGCCACCGCCACGCCAGTGCGGTCCAGAATCGGCACCGCCACCCCCGCCATGCCGTCGAGTACGCCGCTGTTGCGCCCCGCGTAGCCCAGTTGCCGCACCCGCTCGATCTCGGTGCGCAGATACACCTCGTCCAGCACGCCGTAGCCGCGAATTCGCGGCACGTTAAAGCGGATGATCTCCTCGCGCTCGGCTTCCGGCAGGAACGCCAGAATCGCGAGACTCCCCTGGCCGACGCCCAGCGCCACCCGTCCGCCAATGTCGCCGGTGAACGAGCGAATCGGGAACGGGCCTTCGCAGATGTCGAGGCAGACCGCGTCGAAGCTGCTTTTGACCAGCAGGAAGATCGTGTCGCCAAGGCTCGCACACAGGCGCAGCAATGCCGGGCGGCACAGCGTACGCATGCCGCTCGGGTTGCCCGCTTGCGCCGCGAGCGCAAAAAACTCGACGCTCAACCGATACAACTTCGAGCTTTCGTCCTGCTCGACCATGCCCTCGGCGATCAGGGCGTGCAGGATCCGGTGCACCGTGCCCTGGGTCAGCCCCACCGCCTTGGCGAGCCGCGTGACGCGTCCGCCGTCCGGTTGCGCTTCGGCCAGCGCGCGAATCACGGCAAACGAGCGCTGCAGCATGCCCGTGCCGGGCGCCTCGGGGGACGCGGCCGGATCGGCAGTGGCAGTTCCCCGTTTTGCAGCAGCATTCATAATTTTCCCTCAAACTTATTCCACTGATCGGAACACTATAGTGTGTTTTATTCATCAATGGAATAGCTGAAGCGCGCTTCGCTGTACCAGTCTTATCCCGCTCGATTAGGGATTTCTCGCACATCACGCAGTGGAACAAAACAGCCCCGCCTCCCTCTGCTTATTTCACTCAACGGAATTTTTTCTATTCTTATACCGCCAAACGGAATTTGCATTTGACGCCATGCAATTTGGCTAGCTAGAGTCGGCCCCATCAGACGTTTTGTCGATTCAGCCGGTGTCCACGCACCGAAAGGCCAGACCATGTCGTTCCTCACGCTCACGGACGTAGCGAAATCGTTCGGCGATCTGCAGGCCGTCGCCGATGTGAACCTCTCCGTCGAAAAAGGCGAGTTCGTTTCGCTGCTCGGTCCGTCCGGTTGCGGCAAGACCACCACGCTGCAGATGATCGCGGGTTTCGTCGAGACCACGCGCGGACGCATCACGCTCGACGGCCGCGACATCACTCACACCAAGCCGAACCAGCGCGGCCTCGGCATCGTGTTCCAGAGCTATGCGCTGTTTCCGCACATGAGCGTGGCGCAGAACGTCGGCTTCGGCCTCGAGATGCGCGGCATCGACAAGGCCGAACGCAACGAGCGGGTGCGCGAAGCGCTCGCACTGGTGCGGCTCGATACGCTCGCGCATCGCTTTCCGCGCGAACTCTCTGGCGGCCAGCGGCAACGCGTAGCGATTGCGCGCGCCATCGTCATCGCGCCGCCGGTGCTGCTGCTCGACGAACCGATGTCGAATCTCGACGCCAAGCTGCGCGAGGACATGCAGTTCGAACTGCGCTCGATCCAGCGCAAGATCGGCACCACCACCATCATGGTCACGCACGACCAGTCGGAAGCGCTCTCCATCAGCGACCGCGTGGTGGTGATGGAAGCCGGCCGCATCACGCAGATCGATACGCCCTACCGCGCGTACGAACGCCCCGAAAACCACTTCGTTTCGCAGTTCATCGGCAAGGCCAACATGCTGCCGGGCACGATCGTCGCGCGCGACGGCGACGCCATCCGCATCGACCTCGGCCATGACGTCGCCGAAACCGGCCACACCGCGCAACTGCCGCAGAAGGAACGCGTGGTGAAGATCGGCGACGCCGTCACGCTGTGCATTCGCCCCGAAAAACTGCGGCTCTGCGCACCGGGCGCGGGACGTCTGCCCGCCACCGTCACAAGCCGCTTCTTCCTCGGCAGCCAGTGGCTCTACCGGGTCGATTCGAAGCTCGGCGAGGTCATGGTGTGCTGTCAGAACGAAGGCACGGAGCCGCTGGCGGAAGGCGCGGCGGTTGGCGTCGACTGGAACAGCGACGCGATCCGTTTCGTGCAACGGGAGGCACGTCATGGCTAGCACGCTGCCCCTCGGCAAGGAAGCCGGCAAAAAACCGGGCAAAGAACAAGGCGAAGACGGCCACACCCACGAGAGCGACAACGGCGGCAGCGGCCCCCGCGACGACAGCACCCGCAGCACGCGGCGCGCGCCGTGGCAGGCGTTCCTGCCGCTGTGGCTGATGTGCGCGCCGGCCTTCCTGCTATTCGCGGCGCTGGTGCTGATTCCGCTTGCGATGACGCTGGTACTGAGCTTCTACCGCTTCGATCCCGCGAGCGGTCCGATCGCCGCCTTCCAGTTCGGCAATTACGCGGAGGTGCTGAAGTCCAGCTACTTCCATACGATCTTTTTGCGCACCTTCGGCATTGCCTTCCTGACCACCTTGCTGTGCGTCGTGATCGGCACGCCCGAAGCCTACGTGCTCTCGCGCATGCGCGATCCGTGGCGCTCGCTCTTTCTGCTGGTGATCCTCGCACCCTTGCTGGTCTCGGTGGTAGTGCGCGCGTTCGGCTGGAGCATGCTGCTCAACCCGAATGGTCTCGTGAACCAGGCCTTCGCGCTGGTGGGTCTCGGCCCCTACAAGCTCGAATACACGACCTTCGCGATCGTCATTGCACTGGTCCACGTGATGCTGCCGTTCATGGTGATTCCCGTGTGGACCGCCCTGCAAAAGCTCGATCCGCAAACTGAAAACGCCGCCCTCTCGTTGATGGCTTCGCCCGCCACCACGCTGCGCCGCATCGTATTGCCGCAACTGACGCCGGGCATCCTTTCCGGCAGCCTGATGGTGTTCGGCCTGTCGGCGAGTGCCTTTGCGATTCCCGGCCTGCTCGGCGGACGGCGCCTGAAAGTCGCCGCCACTGCCGTCTACGACGAATTCCTCAGTTCGCTGAACTGGCCGCTCGGCGCCACCATCGCCCTGCTGTTGCTGCTCGCGAACCTGATCGTGATGCTCACCTACTACCGGCTGCTGGAACGCAAGTACGCCCGGAGCATCGGCTAACCCGACGCGAACACGAGAACCCCAAGATGAGAAAAAACGGCCCTCTCGCGCTGATCTTTCATGCGCTCGTGATCCTGTTCGTGCTCGCGCCGCTGGCGATCGTGGTGCTGGTCGCCTTCACGCCGGACGAGACCCTGACGCTGCCCACGCATGGCTTTTCGTTGCGCTGGTTTCGCGCAATCCTCGACTATCCCGACTTCATCTCGGCCTTCTTCAACAGCCTGAAACTCGCCTTCGCCTCGGCGACGCTGTCGCTGATCGTTGCGCTGCCGGCGGCGCTCGCCATCGGCAGGGCACGGTTTCCGGGGCGTGGGTTTTTGAACGGACTGCTGCTCTCGCCGCTGGTGATTCCCGGCCTCGTGCTGGGCATTGCCTTGCTACGCTTCTTTGCACTGATCGGCGCCACGGGTTCGTTCGCGTGGCTGGTCCTCGCGCACGTGATCATCATCACACCGTTCGTGATGCGGCTGGTGCTCGCCTCGGTGAGCGGCCTCGACCGCAGCGTCGAACATGCGGCCGCCTCGCTCGGCGCCGATGCGTGGACCACCTTCCGCCGCATCACCTTTCCGATGATCCTGCCCGGCATCACGGGCGGCTGGCTGCTCGCCTTCATCAACAGCTTCGACGAGCTGACCATGTCGATCTTCGTCACCTCGCCGCAAACCGTCACGCTGCCGGTGCGCATGTACATGTACGCCACCGAATCGATCGATCCGATGATGGCCTCCGTCTCCGCGCTGGTGATCTTCATCACGGCCGGCGCGATGCTGCTGCTCGACCGCGTGTATGGACTCAACCGCATTCTGATCGGCCAGCACTGATGACTTCCCCTGACCTGCCCCGTATGACACGCCCTCCGCATGCGCCTGATGCTGCGTTCGTCAGCCCCGCTGCGCTTGCCGAACCCGGTCCGCAATTCGTTAGGGTTGCTGAGTTGCATCGTGAGCCGATCGCTTTCGTTCTGGATGGCAGGGACGCCACGGCGCTCGCAGGCGACACCGTACTGACCGCGATCCTGATACAGCAAGGCAGCGTGCGCCACAGCGAATTCAGCGGCGAGCCGCGCGCCGGGTTTTGCCTGATCGGCGCCTGCCAGGACTGCTGGGTACGCAGCGAAGACGGCACGCGCCTGCGCGCCTGTTCGACCTTGCTCGCCGCCGGCATGCGCATCGTCACGCGTAATGCTGTCGTAGTCGTAGCCGCCGACGCCTCGATGGACCCGATGGCTTCGGCATCCCCCGCATCCGACGGAGTCGCGCCATGAACGACCAACGCCGCGTCGTGATTGTCGGCGCTGGACCGGCCGGCGTGCGCGCCGCCGAAACGCTCGTCGCAGCGGGAATCAAACCCGTCGTGCTCGACGAGAACGCCCGCTGGGGCGGCCAGATCTATCGGCAGCCGCCCGTCAATGCCGGCTTCGAGCGCTCGAAGCAGACTCTCTACGGTTTCGAAGCCCGCAAGGCCGATGCGCTGCATGCGACCATGGCCGCCCTGCTGCCGCATCTCGACTACCGTCCCGACACGCTGGCCTGGGCCTGCGCGCCCGGCCGACTCGATACGCTGCACGCAGGACGCGAAACCGGCGTGCCGTTCTCGCATCTGATCATCGCCAGCGGCGCGACCGATCGCATCCTGCCGGTGCCCGGCTGGACGCTGCCGGGCGTCTACACGTTAGGCGGCGCGCAGGTCGCGCTGAAGTCGCAAGGCTGCGCGATCGGCCGGCGCGTCGTGCTGGCCGGCACCGGGCCGCTGCTCTACCTCGTTGCTTACCAATACGTCAAAGCCGGGGCACATGTCGCCGCCGTCCTCGACACCAGCGCGCTCTCGCAACAGATGGCCGCGGCGCCGAAACTCGCGCTCCAGCCGGCCACCTTTGCGAAAGGCCTCTACTACGTCGGTTGGCTGAAGACACGTGGCGTGCGAATCGAGCGCAACGTGACGCTCGTCGGCATCGAGGGCGGGCGCCACGTCAGCGGCATTACCTGGCAAGGTGCGCGCAGCGGCGCGCCGAACGAGACGCTCGACTGCGATGCCGTGGGCCTCGGCTTCGGTCTGCGTCCGGAAACCCAGCTCGCCGATCTGGCCGGCTGCCGTTTCCGCTTCGATGCGCAAAACCGCTGCTGGCTGCCCGAACTCGACGCCGGCGGGCGCAGTTCGGTGCCGGGCATTTACCTGGCCGGCGACGGCGCGGGCATCGCCGGCGCCGATGCCGCCGAACTGGCCGGACGCCGCACCGCCCTCGCCTTGCTCGACGATCTCGGCGTCGCCCATCCGCATGGTCAAAGCATGCCCGACGCGGCCACGCTCGATCGTCGCCTGCAACGCATCGCCGTGTTCCGTGCGGGCCTCGAAGCCGCTTTCGCGCCACCCGCGCGCGCGGCCTCGCAATGGCCCGACACGATGACCGTGTGCCGCTGCGAAGAGGTCGACGCCGGCACGCTGCGTCAATGCATCCGCAGTGGCGCAGCCGGTGAGATCAACCGTCTGAAAGCACTGACGCGCGTCGGCATGGGCCGTTGCCAGGGCCGCATGTGCGGCGAAGCGGCGCTCGCGCTGCTCAGCACGGAAACCGGCAAGCCGCTTGAGGCGGTGGGCCGGCTGCGCAGCCAGCCGCCGGTCAAACCGATTCCCATGTCGCCCGCGCTCTACACCGAGGGCGTCACCGAGATTCCCGAGGACGCCCGCGATGAATAAACCCGTGCACTACGACGTCGCGATTGCGGGCGGCGGCCTGGTGGGTGCGTCGAGCGCGCTCGCGCTGGCGAAAAGCGGCTTGCGCGTAGGTCTGTTCGAGCGGCGCTTCTGCGGCGCGCAGGCGAGCGGCGTCAACTACGGCGGCGTGCGCTGCCAGGGACGGCCGGTCGAACAGATGCCGCTCGCCATGCGTGCGCGGCGCGTCTGGGATCGCTTGCCCGATCTGATCGGTATCGACGGCGAGTTCGTGGTCTCCGGCCATTTGCGGCTCGCCCGCAGCGAGGCCGATCTGGCCGCGCTCGAAAGCTGGGCGCAGATGGCGCGTCAACACGGCCTCGATCCGCAACTGATCAGCGGCGAGACGTTCCGCCGCCGTTATCCGTGGCTCGGCGCGGCGGCGATCGGCGGCTCGCTGTGCGCCAGCGACGGTCACGCGAACCCTCGCCTCGTCTCGCCGGCCTTTGCGCGTGCCGCGCGGGCGGCCGGCGCCGAGGTTCGTGAGCAGACCGAACTGACCGACATCCGCCATGACGGGACGCGCTTTCACCTGAGCGCGGGCGACCTGCGCTTCACCGCCGACTGGTTGATCAACTCGGCCGGCGCATGGGCCAATAAGGTCGCCGCGTCATTCGGCGAGACCGTGCCCCTGAAGCCGATCTATCCGAACATGTGGGTCACCGAGCCCTTGCCGCTCTTTATCACGCACAACCTCGGCGTGTATGGCGGCGGCATCTACGCGCGCCAGGTCGCACGCGGCAATTGCGTGGTCGGCGGCGGTCGCGGTCATGGCGACGGCGAATACGGCCAGCCCTCCACCGAAACCACCCGCGCCGTGATGCGCGACGCCTGTGCCCTGTTGCCCGCGCTGCGCGACGCCCTGCTGATCCGCACGTGGAGCGGCGTCGAAGGCGAAACGCCGGACAGCAATCCGATCATCGGCGCGAGCCGCACCGTGCCGCGCCTGCTGCACGCCTTCGGTTTTTCGGGCGGCGGCTTTCTGCTCGCGCCCGGTGTCGGCGAAGTGCTGGCCGACCTGGTCGTCCACGGCTCGACCGCCACACCGCTCGAGGCGTTTTCGATCGAACGCTTTACGTCCGTCCCTACCCCTAGCTTGCACGCTCTCTAGTCAAACCCAGGAGATCCACCATGAAATTGTTCAGAACGATGGCCGCGCTCGCCGCCTTGTGCGCATTCGGTGCGGCCGCGCCGGCGTGGTCGCAGACCAAGACGATCTATATCGGCATGAACGGCGGCCCGATGGAAAAGGCCTATACGAGCCAGGTGCTGCCCGACTTCGAAAAAGCCAACAACGTGAAAGTGGTGGTGGTGCCGGGCACGTCGTCGGACATTCTCGCCAAGCTGCTCGCCAACAAGGCGAATCCGGGGATCCACGTGGTGTTTCTCGACGACGGTGTGATGGCGCGCGCGGTCAGCATGGGCGTCTGCCAGAAGCTCGATGACGCGCCCGTCCTCAAGGAACTCTACCCGTTTGCGCGCATGAAGGACGATATGGGCGCGGGCGTGCAGCTCGGCATGACCGGCATTGCGTACAACAAGAAGCTGTTTGCCGAAAAAGGCTGGGCGCCGCCCACCTCGTGGATGGACTTCGCCGATCCGAAGTACAAGGGCAAAGTGGTGTTCCAGTCGGAGTCGAGCAGCACGTTCGGCCTGCACGGTTTTCTGGCGATCAATCGTCTGATGGGCGGTAGCGAGCAGAACGTCGAGCCGGCCTTCACGAAATGGTCCACAACGGTGGGTCCGAATGTCGCCGAGTACGTGCCGAACTCGGCGAAGATTTCGGAAATGGTGCAGACGGGCGAAGCGGGTCTGTTCCCGCTGACACCGACCGGCGTCAGCGATCTGCAGGACAAGGGCCTTCCGGTGGCGTATGTGAATCCGAAGGAAGGTCCAGTGCTGCTGCTGGTCGACCTGTGCGTGGTGAACAACAACTCCGACCCGGCGCTCGCCCAGAAGCTCGCGCAATTCCTGCTGTCCGCCCCGGCGCAAACCAAAGCGGCCGATGCCGGCAAGCAGATCCCCACCAACCGTCTCGCGAAGATGCCTGCGGCGATGCAGCAGAGCCTCGGCAATATCGACGATCTGCTGCACAAGGTGACCGTAGTGGATTGGGATGCGATCAATGCGCACCGCGCGCAGTGGGATACGCGCTGGAACCGGCAGATCGAGCAGTAAGCCCGACGCGCCTCGGTTCGCCGAGGCGTGCCCCGATAGGCTTCAGTTCAGCTCAGTTCACTTCACGACGGAGAGCGTGACCGCGAGCCAGATCGCACTCACGCCGCCGAGAAACAGACGCCGGGCGACGCGGATCCCGGCGTCGCTGGTTTCGGTTTCGACCGGGCGGGTTGCCGTCCACGGCACGAGGCCGAGGCAGGCGAAGCCGCCCAGTGCGAACAGCACCACCAGCACGTCGGTGAATCGCCACGGCGCGGGCTCATGGACGCCCCAGTAGCCGAGATACACGATACCGAACGAAAACGCCGTCGCCGACGCCGAACTCAGCGCCACCACCGACCCTGTTGGACTCGGCATGATGCCCTCCTGTCGCCCACCTGCCGCCGCAGCGCGGCTTGAGCGATTCTACCGCGTGGCGTGCGCCGCCCCGAGCAAGGCGCCGTGAGACGCGGCCAACGGTCTATGCGGTACGCGCCTCGCGTGCCTCATAGGCCTTCAGGTGGTTATAGGCGATGCGCAGCAGCGACAACCCCGCGTCGCGCTGCTGTGCCGAACCGCCGCGCTGGATCAGGTCGCCGAGAATATGGTCGGCCTCGGTGCGGGAATGGTTCTCGACGTCGCGCAACATCGACGCCGTCAGCGGCGAAGGCGTGAAGAGCGTCTGATTGGCGCGGGCGTCGAAATGCGGCCCCATCGTAAAGCCGTTGTGCTGCGCGATTGCGCGGCATTCGCCCAGCACGCCTTCGATCGCGCGACGGCCATCCGGTGCGCTGAGAATATCGGCCACCGCGCCGCGGAACAGGCAGGTGCTGGCGGCCAGCGTCGCGAGGAACACCCACTTTTCCCACATGCTCAGCAGGATATGGTCGCTCGGCAGGACGTCGAAGCCCGCGCCCGACATCTGTTCGCCGATCTCCCGCACCCGGGCCGACAGGCCGCCTTCCAGCTCGCCGAAGGAGACCGCATGCATTTCGTTCAGATGGACGATCTCGCGCTCACGATTGAGCGTTGCCGCGATCACGCATTGGCCGCCCAGCACGCGCGGCGCACCGAACTTTTCTTTCAGGACATCGATATGACGCATGCCGTTGAGCAGCGGCAGGATCAGCGTGGACGGACCAACGAGCGGCTCGAACGACGCAATCGCGTCGTCGAGGTTGTAGGCCTTGCAACTCAGGATAACCAGATCGAACGGCTCGACGGAGTCGCCCGCCTGCACGGTCTTGGGGTCGCGCAGCGTGAAGTCGCCACGCGGACTCTTGATGACCAGCCCCGCGCGGCGCAACTCTTCGGCCCGGCCCGCTCGCACCAGAAACGTCACGTCACGCCCGACCTGGGCCAAACGCCCGCCGAAGTAACCGCCCACCGCACCTGCACCTACAACCAGAATTCGCATCACATTGTCTCTCGGGAGGAGTTGTTGTTCCGCTCACGGGCGCCGTGCCGCCTCCAGCCGGAAAGAACCGGAAGGACGCGGGACGCGAACCGGGCATCTGCGTCAATGTAGCAAAAAATCCCGGTCTGCACGGGCTTGCCCGACGGCGCTCCTGCGTGCGCGTCAAAGTCTCGTCAAAGAATTTCGAGCGCCAGTGCGATGCCTTGCCCACCGCCGATGCACAGCGTGACGATGCCGCGCTTGAGTCCATCGCGCCGCATCGAGTGGATCAGGCGTGTGGTCAGCACTGCGCCGGTCGCGCCGATCGGGTGGCCGTGGGCGATCGCGCCGCCTTCGACGTTGACGAGTTGTTCCGCCAGCCCGAGCTGGCGCAACACCGCAATCGGCACGGCGGCAAAGGCCTCGTTGATCTCGACACGCTCGACATCCTTCAACTGCCAGCCCGCGCGAGCGAGCGCCATCTGCACGGCGGGCACCGGTCCGAGGCCGAACATGCCGGGCTCGACCGCCGCGACACCGTAGGCGACGAGCCGCGCAAACGGTTCGATGCCGTGTGCCTCGGCAAAGCCGCGCTCCGCGACCACCATGGCGGCGGCGCCGCTATTCAGACCCGGCGCGTTGCCGGCGGTAATCGTGCCGTCGGGGCGAAACGCAGGGCGCAGCCGCGCCAGCGTTTCGACGGTGGTATCGGCGCGCGGTTGCTCGTCGCGTGCGAAGTGCTGCGGGCCTTTGCGTCCTTCGATGGTGACGCTCACCAGTTCGGCGTCGAACCGGCCGCTCTCCTGAGCCGCCACGAAACGCTGCTGCGAACGCGCGGCCCAACGGTCCTGCGCATCGCGGGTGATGTCCATCTGCGTCACGAGGTCTTCGGTGTGCCAGCCGGAATGCTCGCCGGAAAACGCGTCGACGAGGCCGTCGCGCAGCATGCTGTCGTGCACCTGCGCATTGCCCATGCGGTAGCCCCAGCGGCCGCCGTCGAGCAGATACGGCGCGCGGTCCATGTTCTCCATGCCGCCCGCCACCGCCGCGTCGCCGAGGCCCAGCCAGATTTCCTGGGCCGCCGACGCAATGGCCTGAGCGCCCGAGCCACAGACGCGGTTCACGGTCAGCGCGGGCACCGCGACCGGCACACCGCCGCCGATTGCGGCCTGACGCGCCGGGTTCATCTTGTTGCCGGCCTGGATCACATTGCCCATCACCACCGAGGCCAACTCGCCTGCGGCAAGACCGCTGCGGCTCAACGTCTCGCGCACGGCAAGCGCGCCGAGGGCGGTGGCCGGCACGTCTTTCAGCGTGCCGTTGTAAGCGCCAATCGGCGTTCTCACAGGATTGCAGATCACTACGTCTCGCTTGCTCATCATCGTCTCTCCTATTCAAGTAACGCTTGCCTGCGCCGCCACTGCCGCGTCAGTTCGCGGCCAACGCAGGTTGTGCATCCCATCCCCCGCCCAGCGAGCGGTACAGCGCCACCGCCGCCAGCGCGTGCTCGCGCTTTGCCTGGTTCAATGCTTCGGAATCGCGCAGATACGCCTCTTGTGCCGCCAGTACGTCCAGGAAGCTCGACGCGCCGTCCTTGTACAACTCGGTGGACAACCGCAGCGCGTGATTCGACGCGTCCAGTGCGCCGCCGAGACGGTCCACCTGCACGGCATCGCTGACCAGATCGCTGCGGGTGTCTTCGACTTCCTTTAGCGCCTGCAGCAGGGTCTGCTGCAGGCCGAGTTGCGATTCGCGCATCTTGCTTTCGCTCTCGTCGATGCCGGCGCTGATCCGGCCGGCGTTGAAGATCGGGCTCGTCGCGTTCAAGGCGGCGCTGAACAGGTTGTCGGTCAAGGTGGGCAAGCCGAGATACGACGAAGCCAGCAGGCCGTCCGCGAGATTCAGCTTGAACTGCGGATAGCGCTGCGCCTTCGACACCCCCACCTCGGCCGCGCGCTGTTCGACGCTTGCGTAGGCAGTGCGCACGTCGGGCCGGCGCAGCAGCGCTTCGGACGGCAGGATCTGCGGGACGCTTTGCGCCGGCGCCGGAATGTCGCGCGCCTCGGTGAGCAGCAGGTTGCCGACGCTCTCCGGCGTACGCCCCGAATACACGGCGATCAGGCTGAGCTGATGCTGGATCCGCGAATTCACCTGCGGAATCTGCGCCTGCAGATCCTGCAACTGATTCTGCGCACGGGCGACGTCGAGCTGCGTCGACAGGCCGTAGTGCAGCCGCTCCTGCGTAAGCTTGAGCGCGCGACTGCGGATCTGCTCGTTGTCGTTCAGTATCTGCAGTTCCGACTGCGCCCAGCGCAGGTCGATATAGGCAGAGGCCGTGTTGGCCGCCAGGGCGAGCCGCAATTCGCTCAACGCGGCTTCGCGGCCCGCGACCTGGGCCTGCGCGGCCAGCACCGCCAGCCGTTCGCCACCGAACACGTCGGGCGTCCAGCTCGCCGCCACGCCGACGCCCGCCTGGCGCACATAGCCGAGCGGCGGCGGCGCGTTGAGTCGCTCATCGGTCGCCGTCGCCGTGGCGTCGAGTTCAGGCAGCAACACCGAACGCTGCTGCGTGGTAATCGCTTGCGCCTGCTTGACGCGCTCGACTGCGGCCTGCACATCCAGATTGCCGTTCAACACGGACTCGACCAGTTGATGCAGCACCGGGTCGCCGAAACGCGCCCACCAGGCGTTCGCATCCACGGTGTCCTGCGGCGCGTCGACGCTCCACGCCGCGGGCGCGACGGCCTGCACGACGTGCGGCAGGTCCGCATGCGTTTCCGGCTGAACGGCACAGGCCCCCAGCCCGAGCAGCAGAAACGCGCTCACACCAGTTTTGGCGACGATCGATTTCATATCGTTATCCTTATGAATTCATCAATGAGCGTCGGGAGGCGGTGTGCTCAAACCGAACGGCCGCGAAAACGCCACGCTCAGCAAACCCACCACAAAGCACAGCGCCACCGCGAGAAAGGCGTCGGAGAAGGTCAGCACCAGCGCTTCGCGCATCAGCAGCGAATGCAGCAGGTCGAGGCCCGCATGGGTCGCGTTGAGCGTATTGCCGCTTATCTGCGCAAGACGGCTGGACTGCTGCTGCAGCAAGCCTTCGACCACCGGCCGCCCGGCGGTAAGGTGTTCGTCGAGGCGCTCGTAGTGCAGATTCAGGCGGTCGTTGAGCATGGTGCTGCTTACCGCAATACCGATCGCGCCGCCCAGGTTGCGCATCAGATTGAACAGGCCGCTCGCCGAGCGCAGCCGCGACGGCGGCAGCGAGCCGAGCGCCATGGTCACGATAGGCGGCACGCAGAATTGTTGGCCGATGCCGCGCAAGGCCTGCGGCAGCAGCAACTCCTGCCAGCCCCACTGACTGGTCAGGGGCACATAGAGATAGCAGCCCAAACCGAAGCACACGAGACCGAATACCATCAGCCAGCGCATGTCGATCACGCGCGCCAGCGTCGAATAAGCCGCCAGCGCCAGCAGTTGAAAGCATCCCACCGAGAGCAGCGCCAAGCCGATCTGCAACGAATCGAAACCGCGCACACGGGCGAGAAACACCGGCGTCAGAAACACCGAGCAGAACAGCCCTACCCCGGTGATGAACGACAGCAGGCTGCCGATGCCGAAGTTGCGGACCGCCAGCGCGCGCAGATCGACGATGGGCTCCCTGGCCGTGAACGCGTGCACGATGAACAAAAAACCGCAAATCGCCGAGATCCACGTGCACAGCACGATCACATCGTCACCGAACCAGTTCTTGCGCGGCCCTTCCTCGAGCACGTATTCGAGGCAGCCGAGAAAGCCCGACATCAGCAGGATGCCCAGGTAATCGCCCTTTTTGAGCAGCGACAGATCGACCTCGTCGATGTGCACGAACTTCGGCACCATCAGCGTGACGAACACGCCCGGCACGAGGTTCAGGTAGAACAGCCAGTGCCAGGACCATTGCGAGGTGATCCAGCCGCCGATCACCGGGCCGATGGTCGGCGCGAGCGAAGCGAGCGCGCCGATGGTGGTCGAGGCAATCAGCCGCTGTTTGCCGGGAAACAGCACGAACGCGGTCGTGAACACCGTGGGAATCATCGCCGCGCCGAGGGCGCCCTGCAGACCGCGGAACAGGATCATCGAGTTGATGTCCCACGCGAGACCGCACAGCATGCTCGTGATCGTGAAGCCGAGGGCGGAGAACGCGAACAGCCAGCGCGTCGAGAACACGCGCGTGAGCCAGCCGGACATCGGAATCACCAGAATTTCCGCGATCAGGTACGAGGTCTGCACCCACGACAGTTCATCCTGACTGGCGGACAAACCACCGCCGATATCCCTCAAGGAAGACGCGACGATCTGGATATCCAGCGTCGCCATGAAAAAGCCGAGGCACATCAGCGCGAACGCGAAGGCCTTGGTGCGGGTCGGCTGATCGGCGGGATTGAGCGGTGGGTGGGTCATGGTCGGTCTGGACTTGGCGAAGGCGAAGGCAAGCGCGGGGGGCTTGGCGGCTTGGCGCGGTACGACGCCTTATGGCGCGGTGCGGCCGTTACGAACGCGCCGGCTCGTTGCCGGTAGCGCTGCTGCTACTGCCGCTGCCGCCGTCGAGATGAACCTTGACGGTCGCCGACAAGCCTGGCCGCAGCACGCCCTGCATCTCCTGCGGCACCTCGAGGCGAATGCGCACCGGCACGCGCTGCACGATCTTCGTGAAGTTGCCGGTCGCGTTCTCCGCGGGCAATACGCTGAAGGTCGCGCCGGTTGCGGGAGCGAGGCTCTCCACCACGCCGTGCAGCGACTGGCTGGAGGCGTCGAGCGCGACGTCGACCGGATCGCCGACGCGCATCTTCTTCAACTGGTCCTCCTTGAAGTTCGCATCGACCCACAGCCCGGACGACGGCACCACCGTCAGCAGCGACACACCTGTGCTGGCGAGCAGCCCCAACTGGGCGGTGCGATTGCCGATGTAGCCATCCACCGGCGAGCGGATCGTTGTGTATTCAACGTTCAACTCGGCGACACGCTGCGCCGCCTGCGCCGTCGCGACGCGCGCCTCGGCCGCGCCGATCTGCGCATCGAGCACGCTGATCTCGCGTTGCGCGGCGAGCAGCGCCGCGCCGCTGCGATCCACTGCGGCGTGCGCCTTGACGAGGTCCGCATCGGCCCGCTCGACGACCTGGTTCGACACCGCCTCGTCCTTGACGAGCTCACGGTAGCGTGCCTCGTCCTGCGCGCTGCGCGTCAGCTCCGCACCCGAAGCCTTCACCTCGGCGGCTTGCTCGTTGATGGTCGCCAACTGCAGCGACTTCTTCGCCTGCAACTCGGTGACCGCGGCCTGCGCGCTCTGCACATCCGCGCGCGCCTGAGCGAGACGTGCGTCGTAATCGCGCGCGTCGAGCCGGATCAGCACCTGCCCGACCTGCACATGCTGGTTGTCGTGCACCAGCAGGTCGGTGACGAAGCCGTTCACCTTCGGCGCCATCACTGTCACGTCCCCGCCGACGTAGGCATCGTCAGTGCTTTCGACAAAGCGGCCGACGACAAACCAGTACGACAGCGCGGACGCCAGCACCACCAGCACGACGATCACCGCGAGCAGCATCCACGGGATGCGGCGGGTCGGTTTGGCGACGCCGGCGGCGCCAGCCGGTGCAAGAGTAGAAGGAGTCGTGGACATGATTGGGTGTGCGTATGCACTAAATAATGGTCAAAACAGGCGTGAAAAGCACGCCAACCCTTACCTGCTAGCCCGCTAAGTCAGGCTTTCGTCATCGCAAACAATTCGCTACGCAACGAGGCTGCGCGTTCGACGCCGAAGCGCCGCTCGAACGCTTCCTGCGCCGCGTGCCACCGAAGGCGCGCCGCGACGAGCTTCGTCTCACCGGCCTCGGTCAGGCTGAGCGCCAGTTCCCTGCTCTTCACTTCCGTGCTGCGGCTCAGCAACAGGCCATCGCGTTGCAACGGCTGCAGCGCACGCACCAGCGTGGTCCGCTCCATCACCATCTCATCGGCCAGTTGCTTCATCGTCATGGGCGCCGCCCGCTTGATGCGCCTCAGGATCGAGAACTGCGTGATCGTCAGGCCGACCTGCGCCATATGCCGGTCGTACAGTTGCGACACGTAGCGGGCCGCCTGACGAATCGCAAAACAGTCGTCATCGGGTAGCGCCTGCATATCGTCCATGAGTGTCCCAAAACCGAGTGCATACACACTTATTAGGGCAAAATATTACCGCCAACCTTACAGCGGTTCACAACATCATCCGTCCGCGCGCTCACTCGGCCGTCATGCCGAACAGCTCTGCGCGTAGAGCTTTGGCCCGGGCATGGCCGAATTTGCCTTCGAACTCGGCCTGCGCATTCCGCCACGCGGCGGCCGCCTGGGCAAACGTCGTCTTGCCGCTCGCCGACAAGCTGAACAGATAAGTCCGGCCATCGTGCTCCGACGCTTCGCTCACCACCAGGCCGTCGCGTTGCAACGGTTTGAGCGCGCGCACCAGCGTCGTACGGTCCATCACCATGGCGTCGGCCATCTCGACCATGGTGGCAGGCGCGCGCCGCGCCAGCTTCGCCATGATCGTGAACTGCGCGGCCGTCAGCCCCACCTCGCCCAGATGACGCTCGTAGATCTGCGTCACATAGCGCGCGGCTTGCCGCAGCGCGAAGCAATTGCACTCGTCGTAGGTAAGAGGACCGTTCATGCGAGGCAGTATATGTGTGCGTACACACAGAGTCAACAGGCAAGGAAAACGTAAAATCTTTGTAATCTTCAGATCTAAGTTATTACAATATGTTACCGTCCGATCCGATCGGGCTTGAGACCAGCATGAGCGCTTGCCCTGGGGCCTGCCCGAGCACCCGCTTCATGCCGTATTCCAATCCATTTTGCTGACGCGAGGGGCCAACACGTCATGTCAACGGTAACCAGCAGCACCGCATCCAGTTCTGCGAGCACGTCGATTCAGGAAGCCGCGCAGTCGATCATCAGCGGCTCGACCAAATCGAACACGGACGTGAACGCCCTCGTCACCGCGCTCGTCAATGCGAAAGTGGCCGGCAAAAAGGCCGCGCTCACCAGCCGGGCCACGCACGACAACAATCAGCTGACCGCGATCGGCACGGTGAAGTCTGTGCTCTCGCTGCTGCAAAGCGCCCTGACACCGCTCGCGAATGGCAGCGCCTTCACCACCTTCACAGCCTCTGCCAGCGGCAAAGGCCTGACAGCCTCGGCCGGCAAGGGTGCGGTGGCGGGCAGCTATGCCATGGACGTCAAAAGCATTGCCGCCTCGCAGTCCATCACCTCCGGCGCGTTCACCAGCAAGACGGCCCTTGGTGCGGGCTCACTGACGTTGTCGGTGGGCGGCAAAAGCACCACCATCAATATCGCAAGCGGCAAAAGCACGCTGACCGATATCGCCGCGGCCATCAACGCGGCGTCCGGCAATCCGGGTGTCGCGGCGACGGTCGTCAACGGGGTGGACGGCGCGCATCTGCTGCTGCACTCCAGCGCCACCGGCCTCGCGAACGGCATCAATGTGCAGGTCCAGTCGGAGAGCGCGGACCTCAACAAGCTCAACGTGAAGAGCACCATTTCGACCACCACACCGGCCACAACCCAGGTGGACGACTCCGGCAACTGGAAGCAAAGCGTCGCCGGACAGAACGCGCATCTCACCCTCTCCGGCATGGAGATCGAGAACGCCAGCAACACCATCACGTCCGCTATCGAAGGCTTGACGCTGAACCTGTCGGCCGACGCGGTGGACAACCCGCAGACGCTCACGATCGCGCAGGACGTCACGGATCAGAAGACCGCGATCAGCGCGTTCGTCACGGCGTACAACAACTTCATCAGCACTTCCGCGTCGTTCACGGGTTTCGACGCCACCAGGAAAGCCGGCTCGCAAGGCGGCGTGCTGCTCGGCGATTCCACCTTCAACGCGATCCGCAACACGCTGGCGAGTGCGATGAGCGGCGGCCTGAAACAGGGCAGCAGCACGGCCAACCTCGCGGCCATCGGCATCACGTTGCAGAAGGACGGCACGCTCAAGACCGACGACGTCAAGCTGACGACCGCGTTGACCACGGACTCGACGGCCGTCGCCGCCCTCTTCGACTCGAAGACGGGCCTGGCTGCTTCGATGAACACGTCGCTGACTTCGTTCCTGAAGACGGGCGGCATGCTCGATGCCCACAGCGACGCGCTCACTGCCGACCTGAAGGCGATCAGCAGCCAGCAAACCCAGTTGACCGATTACACGGACAAGCTGACCAAGGGTTACAACGCGCAGTTCACGGCGCTTAACAAGCTGATGACGCAGACGAGCCAGAACGGCGACTATCTGACCGCCCTGTTTGGCGGGAAGAATAGTGCTGGGGCGATGGCGAACAACAAGTAGGTTCGCGGCATGGGGAGGCGGCGCCTCCCCGCTCACAACAAGCGATGCGCGAGCCGCGCCGCCACCCGCGCGGTGCGCTTGTCGTGATCGAGCGAGGGGTTGTATTCGGCGATATCCGCCGCGCGCAGTTTGCCTGAAGCGCGCACGCGCATCGCCATCGCTTCGACAACCGCTAGCGGCACCCCAAGCGCCGCGGGTGCCGATACGCCTGGCGCGGTCGAGCCGGGCAGCACGTCCAGATCGACGGTCAGATAGATATCGTCTGCGGCTTCGAGCCACGCGTCCAGTTGAGCCAGACGGTGCGGCAATTGCGACTCCTGCAGTTCCGTATCGAGCACATACCGCACGCCGAGTTCCTGCGCCCGTGCGAACAACGCCGCGGTATTGGCGAGATCGCTGATCCCCAGGCACACGTAATTGAACGGCACGCCACGCGTCGCGCAATCACACGCCATCTGATCGAAGGGCGTGCCGGAATTCGCCGGACGCGTCTGGCGCAGATCGAAGTGCGCATCGAAGTTCACGATAAGCAGTCGGCGCTCGGCCGCGTCGCCTAGATGAGCGCGCAAACCGCTGTACGTCCCCCAGGCTACTTCATGACCGCCGCCGAACACCAGCGGCCGGCCACCGCATGCGAGGATCTCCGCAACAGCCTGGCCCAACGCGTGTTGCGCGGCTTCGAGATCGCCGTCGTCGCAGAGTACATCGCCGGCATCGTACAGTGCCGTCGATGCCTTCGCCGGCAGGCCGGCAAGCGCTCTTCGCAACTCCTTCGGCGCATGCGCCGCCCCCGTGCGTCCCTGGTTGCGGCGCACGCCCTCATCCGAGCCGAAACCGACGATCACCGGCGTATCCCGAGCGAGCCGCTCGCCCGCAAACCGCGCGACCTGGCTGAACACGCGCCGCGTATCGCCAGGCTCGCCGTCGTCGCGGCGGCCGCTCCACACCTTTTCGTCGAACGGAAGGTTCATGCGCGCGACAACACGGCTTGCAGAAAGGCACGCGTACGCGGTTGCGTCGGCGCCGAAAAAATCTCCGATGGCGGCCCGGCTTCGACAATCACGCCGCCGTCCATCACCACCACAACGTCGGCGACTTCCTTGGCAAAGCCCATTTCGTGCGTGACGACCACCATCGTCATGCCTTCGCTCGCCAGCAGCTTCATGACCTGCAGCACTTCGCCGACCAGTTCCGGGTCGAGTGCCGAGGTGGGTTCGTCGAACAGCATCACGCGCGGCTGCATGGCAAGCGCCCGGGCAATCGCCACGCGTTGCTTCTGGCCGCCCGAGAGGCTGGCGGGCATCACAGTGGCCTTGTGCGCGAGGCCCACCTTGTCGAGCAGGGCCATGGCCGCGGTTTCGGCCTCGGCCTTGCTCGCGCCGCGCAGCATGCGCGGCCCCACGGTGATGTTATGCAGCACCGACAGATGCGGAAACAGATTGAACGACTGAAACACCATGCCGACCTCGGTGCGCAGCGCATTGAGCGAGCGCTCCTTCAGCATGACGCCGTGATCCACCAGACGATGACCGCAGATATCCACGGTGCCGCCTTCGGCCTGTTCGAGACCGTTGCAGCAGCGCAGGAACGTGCTTTTGCCCGAGCCGCTCGGCCCGATCACGACCACCACCTGCTGCGGTTGAATGTCGAAATCGATGCCGTTCAACACGACGTGCGCGCCGAACGACTTGGTCAGCCCGCGAATCTGGACGATGGGTTGCGACGCGTTGTTCATTGCACCATGCCTCCTGCACGCAAACGACGCTCGACGCGATGCAGTGCGTAATTGGTCGCCTGGGTCAGCACGAGATACACCAGCGCAATGGCCAGGTACACCTCGAGCGAACGGTACGACACGCTGATGATTTTCTGACCTTCGTGCATCAGGTCGTCGATGGTCAGCAGGGACACCAGCGCCGAGTTCTTGATTAGCGCGATGAATTCGTTGCCGAGCGGTGGGATCATCCGCACCACGGCCTGCGGCAGGATGATGGCGCGCATCGCCTGGCCCGAGGACATGCCGATCGACCGCGCCGCCTCCATCTGCCCGCGATCCACCGACTGGATCGCCCCACGCACGATCTCCGAGACGTAGGCGGCCGAATACAGTCCCAGCCCCAGCACGCCGCACACGAACGCGGGCAACAGGATGCCGAACTGCGGCAGTCCGAAGAACAGCAGAAACAGTTGCACGAGCAACGGTGTGCCGCGGAAAAACGTCAGGTAAGCGGTGCAGAAGCCGTACAGGACGCGGCGTTTCGGCGTAAGACGGCCAATGCCGATCAGGAGACCGAGCACGCAACTCAGTGCAAGCGCCGCCGCGGTCACTTCCACCGTGACGAGCGCGCCGTGTGCGATGTCGGTCCAGCCGGCGATGACCGGCGAGAAATCGAGTTCCATCTGTCTGACTCAGCCGGTTATTGCGCGTCAGCGCCGAACCACTTGTGGACGATCGCCGCATAGGTGCCGTCGGCCTTGATCCTGGCGAGTGCGCTGTTCAACGCACCCTTCAGCTCAGGCTCGTCCTTGCGCACGGCAACGCCGTACTGCTCGGTGGTGAGCTGCTGGCTGATCACGCGAAAGCCGCCGCGCGTCCTGGCCAGTTGATACGCCGCAGGTTTGCCAGTGACGGCCGCATCGGCCCGGCCGATACCGACCAGATCGAACATCTCCTGGTTTTTCTCGACTTCGACGCGCTGTACTTGCGGGTAGTTGTCGCGCAGGAAGTTGACCGATTTCGTGCCCACCTGCACCGAGACTTTTTTGCCGTTCAGGTCGGTCAGCGCCTTGATCGGCGAATCGGTTTTCACCAATGCGACGAGGCCGCCCGCGTAGTACGGGTCGGTGAAGTCGACCACCTTGGCGCGGTCGTCGGTGATGTAGATCGCCGAGATCGCGGCATCGAAGCGGTGAGCGATCAGGCCGGGAATCAATCCCTTGAAGTCGATGTCGGTCCACTGCACGGTCTTGCCCATCGCCTTCGCCAGCGCATTCATGATGTCGATGTCGAAACCGGTGCGCGCGCCGTTTTCGGTGAACTCCATCGGCGGGAAGGTGGCGTCGGTGGCGACCTGCAGCACATTGGCGCCTTGCGCCGAGGCTGGGCCGGAGAAGCCCGCAAAGGTGACGGCGAGCGTCAGGCAGGTGAGGGAGAACAGGCGTTGCAGTTTCATGGCGGAGCTCCAAAAAAGGACCAAGGCAAGGATCAATGCGGAATCGGGACCGGGAGAATCGTTCGGGTTCGGGTTCGTGAAAATCATTCGGACTGCAGATGCTCGGAGATGGCGCGGGCCGTGCGTAGCGTCCCGTCGATAAACTGGCTTTCGCGGCCGGCGGCGCGGGTCGACGGCGCCATCAGCGTGATCGAGGCACTGCAGCCCGCCGCGCGGCCGCCGCGATGGAAGATCGGCGCGCTCACACCCCACACGCCTGGGTCGACTTCGCTGTCGCTGACGGCGTAGCCCTCGGCGCGGATGCGCGCCAGTTCAGCTTCGAGCGCGGCACGCCCTGGCGCGTCATGTTCGAACGTGCTGTCCAGTACTTCGGTGCGTGCCTTGTCGCTCATGAAGGCGAGCAACGATTTGGCCGAGGCGCCGGCTTTCAGCGGCACGGCTCGCCCCTTCTCGAACGAGCAGCGCAACGAATGCTGGCTCTCGACCATTTCGAGGCACATCACCTGGTTCTTCACTGCGACGACGAGCCCGATGCTCTCTTGCGAGACCCGCGCCAGCACCTGCATTTCGTTGCGGCTCGCTTCGACGAGCAGCGAATTGACGTCGAAGCCGAGCGCGAGCTGCAGGCTAATCGGACCAGGGGCGTAGTGTCCGGCGTTTTCCGCGACGAAACCCCAGCGTTTGAGGAGCGCGATCTGCCGGTAGAGGGTGCTTTGTGCGAGTCCGGTGATGGACTGCAGGTCTCTCACGGAAAGCGCCTTGCCATGACTGGCCAGCGCCGCAAGGACGAGCAGCACACGTTCTGCACCGGTGACATTCTGTTCCGCGTTCACGACCACCACGACACGACGAATAACGATGAAGTGAGGATGCCAGAACGTTCTCAGATTTCAAAAATCGATTTCCCATGGAGTGGGAATCGATGGCGAGGGTTTTCCCCTGAACAGGAGAAAACGACGCGCGTGAGCCGCGAACCTCACAACGGCAGCACGCTCACCCCCACTTCCACACGATGCGCGCCACCGCCGAGAATCATCCCGCGCAGCAACGACACGTCGCTGTAATCGCGCCCAATCGCGAGCGTCACGTGATCCATATCGGCGAGCACATCATTCGTCGGATCAAGATCGATCCAGCCACTTCCCGGGCAATGCACCGACACCCACGCATGGGACGCATCCGCCCCAATCAGGCGCGGCTGGCCCGGCGGCGGATCGTTGCGCAGATAGCCGCTCACATAGCGCGCCGGCAGCCCGAGCGAACGCAGACAGCCGATCATCACCTGCGCGAAATCCTGACATACACCGCTCTTCAATTCGAACGCGCGCTCGGCCGGCGTATCGAACATCGTTGCTGAAGGCTTATACGCGAAGTCGCGGTAAATGCGATGCATCAGATCGATCGCACCGGCCGCGACCGGCGTGCCGGGCGTGAAGCTCGGTAGCGCATAGGCGCGCAACGCGGGCCGCAAAGCAATATTCGGCGAGGCAAAACAGAATTCGACCTCGGGCCGGAACTCGCCGCCCACGTGAAAACGCAGCGCGTCGGCCACCTCCTCCCATGCGGGCGTGGTGTCGGGATCGAGCTTCGTCCAGCGCGGCGTCAGTTGCACCGTGGTTTCGCTGACCATCTGCAGACGCTCGTGCGGCGCGTCGAGCGTGAAATACAGCACGTCGTTGCCGAACGCATCGATGCGGCTGTGCATATACGACGGTTCCGGCTCGATCTTCTCTTCATGCGAGATGACGCGCTGCCAGGCGCACACCAGCGGCCGGATGGTCGCGAGATGCTGCGCGGTTTCGACGAAGGTCGAATAACGGTAAGTGGTGCGGTGCGAGACCGACAGGATGGTCTGTGCGGTCTTCATGACGATACCTGCGAAGCGAGCGTGTTGGCGTGGCTGAAGTAGCGCGCGCTGATTTCGTTGGCCGCCGCGGCGGCGAAGGCGCCGAGGTCGTCGCAGACCTGGATCAGCACCGTGTAGGCGCCGTTCTCGTCCGTCTCGCACAGGCTTTCGAGCGACGGCAACGTGTCGGGCGGCGGCATCAGATCCACAAACGCGCGGTGGCGGGTGCCGCCCGCCGCAATCGTAATCTCGTCGAGCTTGCCGCACAGCCGTTCGTAGACGCCGTACAGGCCGCGCGGATTGGTCGGTTCGACCACCAGCAGGTCGATCAGCGCCGGCACTTCGAGACGGCCCGGGTAGAGCGAGCGGTAAGTCAGCGTACTGTCGAACAGTTGCAGCAGCAGGTCGAAACCGGCCGGCGTGGCGAGTTGACCCTTGTCGGCCACCACGCGCAGGGTCGACGTCATCGAGGCGACCCGTTCGATATGCCGGCCGGCGAACAACAGGCGCCACGCTTCGTCGCGGGTCATGCGGTCGCCTTGCGCGCCGCTGATCGCCGAGAGTTGCGTGGCCAGATGTTCGAGCGCGTCCATCAAGGTGACGCGATCGTAGCGGTCATGACGGCTGCTGCCTGGCGCGGCGGCGCCATTGCCGTTCGCGGCGCTCGCACTGGCGGCGGGCATCAGCTTCTGCAAGGCGTCGCGGAAGTCGTTACGGGCGGCGAGGATCGTCCGCCAGTGGTCGTTCGAAAGACGGCCGCGAATCTCGCCGCTCGCCCGCACCTGCGCGTTCAGCACCTGGCCGATGCTGGCAGGCCCCGTGGTCTCGTGCAGATTCGCCACCAGCGTGCGTTCGAAGGCCTGCAGCGAATCGTCGTTGCGCACGTCGCCGAATTGCACCAGCCCGCAGTACAGCGCCAGTTCGACCAGCGTCTCGAACATGGCATCCGCGTCGTTGCTCTCCAGCGAACCGAGGATCAGGCGCAACAGCCGCACGTTATTCTCGGCGCGTTCGCTGTAGCGCCCGGCCCAGAACAGATTCTCCGCGGCCCGGCTCGAGACCGTGCGATGCTTGCGCGCGAGGTCGGCGGGCTGCATCGGCGAAGGCAGCAGCGTGAAGGTGGAGATCGGCTGGCTCGACAGCACCCAGGTATCGACGCTGCTGCCGCCGAACTGCATCGACACCGTCGCCTGCCGTTCCGCGGCGAGACGCGTGAAGCCGCCCGGCATTACATGCCAGCCGCCGTTGAAATCGGCGATCGCATACACGCGCAGCACCGACGGACGGCGCCCCAGCGTGCCGTCCTCATAGCGCGGCGCACACGAATACGGCAGCGGCAGTTGAATCGTGAAGTTATCGGGCAGCGCTTCGATCCGGCCGCGCCATGCATCGAGCGGCTGAACGCCGTGCGCGAGGCCCGGCGGACTGTCGCGCTGCGCGGCCGGCCAGGTCGGCACGAGAAAGGCTTCGTCCAGATGCGCAAAGGCGTGCTCGCGCGCCGCCTCTTCGCCGCACCACCAGGTCGGCACGCCCGGCAACAGCAGGTCTTCGTCCAGCAGCGCCTCGGCGATGCCCGGCAAAAAACCATGCAACGCCGGGGATTCCACAAAGCCCGAACCCGGCACGTTGGAGACGATCACGTTGCCGGCCCGCATCACCTGCAACAGGCCCGGCACGCCGATGCTCGAATCCGCGCGCAGTTCCACCGGATCGCAAAACGCGTCGTCGAGGCGACGCAGCACCACATGCACCCGCTCCAGACCGGCGAGCGTCTTCAGATACAGCATGTCGTCGCGCACCGTGAGGTCTTTGCCCTCGACGAGCGTCACGCCCAGATAGCGCGCCAGAAACACATGCTCGAAATAGGTTTCGCTGAACGGCCCCGGCGTGAGCAGCGCGATATGCGGCGAACTGTCCGCGGCATCGCCATGCATCACGGCGCGGGCCGACTGCACGAGCGTGGCGATCAGTTGCGAATAGGTCGGCGCGAGGCGGCTCACGTGCAGCGACCGGAACGGCTCGGCGAACTGGCTCGAGACGATCAGCCGGTTCTCCAGCGCGTAGCCGAGGCCCGAGGGCGCCTCGGTACGATGCGACATGACCGTCCAGTTGCCGTTCGGCGCACGGGCAAGATCCACCGCGACCACCTGCAGATACTGGCCACCCGGCGGCGTAAAGCCGCGCACGGACCGCAGATAGCCCGGGTGCCCAAACACCAGCGCGGGCGGCAACTGGCCGCGCTGCAGCAGGGTCTGCGGACCGTAGACGTCGGCCACCACCGCGTTGAGCAACTGCGCCCGCTGCATCACGCCGGCTTCGATCTCGGCCCACTCGGCCTCGTCGATCAGCAACGGCAGCAGATCGAGCGCCCACGGCCGCGGCTCGCCCTTGTCCGCGTAGACGTTGTAGCTGATGTCGTTATCGCGGATCTGCTGCGCGACCGAGGCCGTGTGGTGCTCGAGCGCGGCAATGCCGTCGTCGCCGAGCAGTTCGAAAAACCGCCGCCACGGCTCGCGCAACGACCCTGACGAATCGAGCAACTCGTCCCAGTGCCCATCGCGGACCGGCAGCACCCGCAGGAGCGACAGCGCATCCGCGTGAGCCGCGGTTGCCTCGAAGGGAAAAGTCGATTGAAAGGCCAAGGTCGTATCGGGTTAATTGTTTTTCAGGTCACCAGTAGCGTAAGTCCAACGTGAACGGGAATTCCAGACTGCGTTGC
>Ga0116227_10000247_pt1 | contig 97577 bp, 90 predicted proteins | sample S1TSphgellanicum_FD_89693 | JGI IMG/M metagenome (GOLD analysis project Ga0116227, IMG submission 89693) | Host-associated microbial communities from peat moss isolated from Minnesota, USA - S1T2_Fb - Sphagnum magellanicum MG | ecosystem: Host-associated > Plants > Peat moss > Unclassified... | reverse complement strand
CTCGATCGCGGCAAGCTCTTCTTGGCTGACATCGGGGGACGGCTCGGCCTCGTATGCGTCGCGCATGGAAAGCCACAGCGACCACGCGGCGCGCAGCGGGGCATCCTGGTCGACCGGTGGTGTCTGTGCCGCGCCGCTGGCATCAGCCGCGCCAGCCGCAAGCAGGCGATCGAGGTCGGCGAAGATCTGTTCGATCTCTCCGGCCTGCGGCATGACCTTTTCGACCAGGAACTGTTCAATCTTCCAGCGCAAGGCACGACCATCGGGCGCGGGCATGCGCAGGGCCACGCGGCGGGCTTGATCGGTGACATCGTTCACCGCGTCCATCGCCTGGTCGACCGCCTCGCCAACGGGGTCGCCGGCAGGGGTGGTGTCATCAATCGGATTGAACACCGTCTCGCGAAACACCGCCTCGAATCGGTCCGCACGCTCGAATGCATCCATCGCCGATTTCCATGCCTCGTCTGCATCCGGGCCGCGCTGCACCAGCTCTTCGGGAGCGGGTGCGCGTGGTTGAGTGGCGGCCAGATACAAGTTCATGCCCGCATAGCTGGTGGGAAGGCCCTGGGGCAGGCCCTGGGCGCCGTCGATAAGCGTTTGCTCCAAAGCCCAGCGTTTACCCGTGTCGGCCTCGATTTCGCGCCACAGGGCCCGTGCGTCGGCATTTTCGACCGGATTTCGTGCGCGGGGCGTCCAGCCGATCGAAATGCGATCGTCAGCGCCGACGATCCACCAGCCGCCCGCGTCACTGAAACGGGTCAGCCAGGCGGCAGGGTCGAACGTGTCACATGGGTTTGCGCTGGGCGCACGGGTGGGTATGCTGGTAACAGCCATGACTGATCCTCTCGCGATCGGTTTCGGTTAGGGCCGGTGCGAGGCTGCTACCTTGCATCGGCCTGTATTTTTTGATAATCGCAAAATATGAAATCGTCAATATCTGATAATCAGAAAAAGCGGGGGCGACCCGCGTCGGGGTCCGATCCCATGTGGGGCGTTCGGTTTACAGCCGACCAGCGATTAAAGATCGAGGCCTTTTCCGACGCTCACGCGATCACTCGCGCCGATGCGATCCGCCGCCTCGTCGACAAAGGGCTTGAGGCTGACCAGTGAACTCGGCCGACAAGCGCTCTGCCGCCGCGCGGGAAAGCGCGCACCTGACGGAAACCCCTAGACCTTTGTCTGTTCCACAGCTTGCCGCGCGCTGGGGGTGTTCTGATGGTCTGATCTACAAACTGATCAAGGACGGCCGGTTGCAATGCTTCCGGCCAGGCTCCCTGATCCGCATTTCGATGGTGGAAGTGGAGCGGTTCGAAGGTCAACCCGCCGTGGTCGAAGTCGATCGAGCTGAAAGCCACGCGACCATCGCAGACAATCGAGAACTTGAAGTCCAAGCCGCGCTTTCACCGCCCCATATCGGCCGGCGGCGGCGAAAGCGGCCGCCACTAAAGCTCCCTTCGCTGTGAACGCGGCAACCAAGTTTCATGCGATCACATTGGGCCGGCTCGCGATCGACAAAGTCAATCAGGCGTTGGGCACTGAACTCGACCCGGGTGATGTATGGCTCAGTCCGGGCGCGCACCGGCATATCGCGGTGGATCATCCCGATGATTATCCGTTCATCATGGCCGTGATCGCGGACGTGGTCGCCCAGCCGCTCTATGTCGGCCAGGATCCGAAACACGGACGGAATTTCTACATTGTCCGACCACTGCCAGCCGGCGCGCCCAATCCACACGCCCTCGTTTCAATCGGCCTCGCGCGGGACGAAGTGGGGCGCTATCGGGTGAGAACAGCTTATACCATCTCGCAAGACACGGTGACTGCGCGCCGGTCTGCCAAAAGGCTTCATGTCGTGATATGAAAAGGGGAGGCCGAAGCCTCCCCATCGTTGAGCGCGTTGCAAAGCGCGATTTCTTGGCCAAAAGCCTCTACTCTGTCGCGGGCGACGAAGTGCGTGGGTAGCGGTTCCACCTCTCAACGCTGGGGGTTTTATTGCGCTAAACTCGCAATTTTGTCAACCTCAAACGAAAGCTGCCGGCGGGCTTTCCCTACCCAGCCGGCAGCACGTTCCAGCAGACGCCGGAATAATGCCGGCCGGGCCGTTGGGTGACCCGGCCGACAGGGCGCCGCACCAGTTCCGATCAGTGCGCCGCGCGCTACCCAACCTGCGCTTCCGTTAGGAATTTTGCCCTGAGCGCGCACGCGACGTCAAGCGGCTGTCAGCACCAAAATGGTTTTTCCCCATTGGGGGAATACCTCACCCAGCCGCGCCGGGATCAGCGACAGACTGTGCCTTGTCGAGCAGCGCCACCACACGCTGCAGGCGGTCCTGCGCGTTCCGGTAGGCCTTGGGCTTGCTTCCCGGTCCCGTCACCTTGCCCTCCACGCCCAGCAGCATCGCGTCGACATTCTCGCGAAACACGGCCGGATCGAGCGCGCGGCTCTGGATCAGGCTGGTGATCAGGGTGTTGATCATCAGGGTGAAATAGATGTCGGCGCCGGCGTGGTGGATCAGGTTGCGTTCCTGCGGCGTGTCATCGTCGGTCGGCATGGGGGCCCTCACTGCAATTTGTTGCCGCGCCGCTCTGCGCGGGTCAGCATGGCAAGGATGTGAAGTTCATGGGGCGTGGGCTGCTGTTTCGCCGCATCGCCGGCTTTCAGATCGCTGCCGGCCTGGTCGACCAGTTTCATGAACGCACCCAGCCGCGCCCGCGCGTTTTTGAGTACGTCGGGGATGGCGTGGTTCGGATCGGCGGCTGTGAGGTCCCATTGCAGCGCGACCACGTCGAGGTGCTCGGCCAGCCGGGCGGCGGGGATCACGCCCTCGTTGACCAGCGCGAGAATGACCGATTGCGCCAGGCTCATCGCATAGACGATGCCGCCAATGACGTGCGGCGGGATATCGGATTGATCTATCATTTCTGCTTTCCTCATCTGAAGCGGACGCCGCGCCGCACGGCGGTTTGCATGATGCTGATGATCGTGTCCTCGTGTTGCAATAGCTGATCCCGTAGAGGTTCTTGGCCGCTGAAATGCGAGGAGACATGATAGTGCGTGTCACCACCCCCGCCGGGGCTGCTACCAGCCGCACCGGCGCCGCGCGCGGCGAGATTGATCAGCGTGTCATTGTCCGCCTTTGGAATGATGCGTTCGCCCGCGTGGATCTGCGCCACCATGTCGCGGGGCACGAAGTTGGTGCCCTGGGCGAATGATCCCATCGATATGGCTGCCGCCTGCATGGTGGCGCCGAACTCGGGTGCAGTCATGTCCATCGGCCAAGGTGCGGCGGCCATCGATGCCACGCCGCCGGCGCCCGCGAGGCCCGCCAGCGCCGCCACCTGCGCCTTGCTGGTCGCGGCCGTCGCGGCGACCTGTGCAGGCCCGGTGGCGGCGGTGGTCGCGCTCAACGCCTTTGACGCCACGCCCATGAGCAGGTGCTGCACAATCCACGTTGTGGCCATTTTGACGACTTGCTGTTCGGCCTCGCGCGCAACCGACTGGTAGACGCTGATCCCGAAATTCTTCCAGGTCATCTGGCCGCTGATCATCTTGTCGAGACCGCTGACCGTGGCGTTGACGGTGCCCTGAATGTAGCTGGTGTATTTTGCCTGCATCTGCTGAACCGACTGAGCTTGCTCCAATTGCAGTTGCGCATCGAGCGTGCGCTTCGCATCGGCATAACGCTGATCCTCGGCCTTCTTGGCCGCGATCGCCGCCGCATAAGCATCCTTGTCGTCGGCGTATTTGGCTTTGGCCGCCTCGACAGCGGCGTCGAGCCGGGCGGCTTCGGCGGCGTGCAAGGTCTCGTTGTCAGCCAGCTTTTGCTGGGTAAGTTGCTGTTGCTGTGCCGCAATCTGCTGGTCGGCCTTGATGTCCCCGAACGGGGTGGCGCCGGCTTTCGACTTTATCCCGATCTCGGCGACCTTGGCGTTGTCCTCTCGCGCGCGCTGCTGGGCTTCGAGGCTGCGTTTCAGTTCGTCGGTCTGCTCCTTGGCGGCGCGCTGGACTTCGGCCAGCGTCTTTGCATCGTGGTCGCGCTGGGCTGTTTCCTGCTCTTGCAGGGCGTGCTTATACTCGCGCGCCTGTTCGCCCTGCTTGCTCTTTATGAACGTCGCCTTTTCCTGAATATCGGCCTGTTCCTTGGCCCAATTGCTCTTGTCGGCGGCGATCCGTTCATTAAGGTCGGCGATGTGATCGGCGTAGTCTTGTCGGGCGAGTGCCTTGCTGGCTTCGAATATGTGCGCCTGGACCGCGAGCAGATCCTTCTGACTTTTCGACGCTGCGGCAACCTTGCCCTGCCAAAATGTCAGTTCCTTCTGGGTCTGGTCGGCGAAATAATCCTGGCTGGCGATCTCCATCTCATGGAGCTCTTCGCTCCATTTCGCGACCTGGTCATCATGGGGCTTTTTCGGCGCGGCGGTCTTGGCACCAGCCGTTGCGGCCGCGTCGTTGGCACGCTGTGCAGCGTCGTCGGGGCTCATCACCTCGCCGGCGGTGTCGATCTCGGCTTTCTTGCGCGTCAGATCGGCGACACGGCCAGAATCGCGACCTTTACGCGCTTCGGCGATTTGCTGGTCGAGCACGGCCAGTTCGTGCGCCTTTTCGGCGGACGGCAGGTAGGTATCGATGGCCCGTTTGTACGCGGCCAGTGCGGCCTGATCGTGCTGAACGGCATCGCTATGCGCGCCGTGCAGCGCGGTGTCGGCCGCAAGCGCAGCCTGCGCCGTCTTCATCGCGCCGGTCAGCTCTGCGCGCTTCGCGGCATCCTGTCCGGCGGGGGTGGCGTCATAGACCGCGCTGCCTCGCGCCGATGCCGCTTTTTCCTGCGCCTGCGTCTGGATGTTGGCCGTTGCCTGCCGCGCCCTGGCTTGGCGGTCCGCCTCTTTCAGATTGTCCGCCATCGCGACGTCGGCGCTCCGGCCGGACGCGATGGCAAAGCGGATCATCTCGTCGGCGGCGTGGCCGATCATCCCGGCCAGGTCCGACGCGGTGCTGGTCATGGTCTGCCAGGTCGTGTTGGCGCCGACGCCGGCGGTCCGCGCCTCATCGGTGCGCTGTGTCAGGGCCTCCATGATCACGCTGACAGCGCGGGTCTGGTCGCCCTGCTGCATGGCGGTCCGGATCTCGGTCATCTGCGTCGCGTCGAGCAGGCTAAGCTGCTCGTTCAGCGTTTGGGCGCCCTTGATCGGATCGCGCATCGCTTCCGCCAGGGCTTTTTGCGCGTCGGCGGCGTCCTGCCCGGTCAGGGCGGCATAGGTCTGCACGGTCGACGTCAGGCCGGCGATAGTCTGGGCAGATCGCACACCAGCAGCGGCGAACGCTTCGGCAGCAGAGCGTGATGCGGAAACCGACTGCCCGCTGTAGCGCGCCGCCGCCTCGCCGGCCGCCTGCAACTGATCGGCGGTCAATCCGGACGAAGCGCCAAGGCCGACGGTCGTGGCCAGCAACTCGCGCTGGGCGGCCTCGTACTGGTACATCGAATATCCGGCGATGCCGGCGGCGACGGCGGTGCCGAGCACGGCAGCGCCCAGCGGCGTCATGGCTGCGGCCAGGGCCTTTGAAATGGTTTCTGACCCGATCATCGCCTGGGTCATGATCATGGCGGACCCGGCCATCCGGGTATATCGGCCGGACATCGCCTCGTGAATGAGCACCAGCCCTTCAGTCGCGGCCCGGTTCGACACCATATGGCCGGTCTGCTCTTTGAGGGAGGCGATAAGCGGTTGGGCGTCGGCGGCGACACCCAACTGTTCCGCGCGATAGGCCAGCATCTGCTTTTGGCTCATGCCGGCCGTCGCGGCCTGGTCTTTGAGCTGGGCGAGGAACTGCTTGCCAGCGGACGTGTTGTCCTTTTCGGCCGCTGTGAGTTCTTTGTATTCGCGGGACAGCCCGTTGAAAGCGCCTTTGGCGTCGAGCGCCGCTTGGGTCGTGGCGAGCAGCTTGGCGCGCCCGGCGTCGGAACTGTCGCCCATGGCGACGGCCTTGGACGCCTCGTTCGCGGCCTTGGCGGTCTGTTTCATGACCGCCTCTGCGGCGGCCATGTTGACTTTCAAGTCGGCGATGTCGGCGGTGAACTTGACTTGGACGTTGCTGCTCATGGTGGCCTGCCTTCCCGGCGGTCAATGCTCGATGCGGGTGATCAGGCTGCTTTGGCTTCAGCGAAACGCCAGGCGCCTGTTTGTGTTGCGATGACCAGGAATGCGTCGAACAGTTCGCCCGGGCTAATCGGTAGATCATCAAAGTTTTCGCGCGACAGCGAGGATCCGGACGCTTGCACCCCGACGAACGCCAGTTCGGCCAACTGGTCCAGATCGGCGCCGGTCAGGCTCAGGGTGCCTTTCTCGCTCATCCGATCAAAGAGGCCCGCCGCGATCAGTTGGGCACAGATTGGATAGGCGTTGCGGTTCCAGCGGATGATCAGCGGGGGCACCGTAAATGTATGGCCGGCCAAGATGATGTCGAGCGGCATCCGCGCGACGGCAGGGCGCTCAGCGGTGCGGGTGGTGGTTGGCTTTCTCGGCACTGATCAATCCTCCTGGTTCGACGTATCGACGGCGCGGTTGACGACGGCTTGCAGCCGTTCGAGGGCTTGCCCTTGGAGCGCCGCCATCGGGCCGCGCACCATAAATTCGGGGAAGATGTTCGGCGTGCGCTCATAGGCTTGCGCGATGGCGATCAGCGGTTCGGCCAGCTTGCGAGACCAAACGTGATCAAGAGGCCAAACGCGGCCGCTGACTTCTTGCGGCTTGCCGGTGCTGCCATACTCAAGCGCGCCGGCCTTCTTGGCGTCGTTGGCCGTTGCGCCGGCGCCGAAGTTGATGATAGCACCGACGACGTTGGGCTCGTTGACGATCAAAAGCTGCTCCTCACCGGCCAGCCGCCCGGTCCGCCGGGGCGTGTTGGCCGACACCATTTCGAACGCCTCGCGCCCGAGGGCGTTGATCTCCGCAAGCAGATCGTCGCGAAGCTGGTCGGGGAACTTTTCGAACCGCAGCGCGGCTTTCAGCGTGCCGTGCACTTCGAACCTAATGAAGTTACCCATGGTCTACTGCCTTTTTGAAGTTTCACCGGCCGCGCGGGGTATGAAGCCGCCGCCGGTTGTCGGGGTTTCGGGAGGGACGAACCCGTACGGCCACTTTCCGACTGACACCGGGCCCGATGGCGTTCGCGCGCCTGGGCGGGCCGCCCAACTCATTTTACCGTGCTGCCAGGGCGACGAATGGCGACCGCGTCAGCGTGCCGTTGTAGGGCGATATGGGGCTCGTCCACATGGCCTGCCCGTCGACCCGGAGGGTGAAGCGCATAACGCTCTGGTCGCTGATGAAACCGGCATCAGCACTCAGCGCATATTGCGGCGCGCCCGACACGGTCAAATATTGGGTCAGGTCCGCCAGGACGATGTCACCCACCGTCCCGAGGGGCGAAGCCTGCTCGACCGTGACCATCGGGCGCCCTTTCAGCAGCGGCAACGGGCCGTGCTCACCCGCCGGGCGATAGGTGCTTGGTCGATCCCCGACGTTCATCGTGTCGAACGTCGATTCGACGTCTTCATTGACCAGCCAGACTGCGCGCTTTCGCGACGATGCGGGCAACCTTGCCCACATTTTTGAGATATTTTGCTGGACGATAGTACCAGGCGCTTGCCCGGCCTCCTTTGCGATCGTGATCAGGGAGCCGCTGTTAAGGATGCCCGCCGGGGTCCCGGCCCCTGTCCCCGAAAATATTGACAGGTCCAATTTGAAGCCAATTTCTGATGTGAACGCGCGCTTGGCGAACGCTTCGAACATCGCGGCATCGGCAAGCAATTCGTTGCTCGCCCACAAGAATGCGATCAACTTTTTGGGGCCGAATTTCACCGCCTTCGTCTTCGGGAAGTTGCTCGATATGCTGGCCGCCTCGCTGGACCAGAACGCTTGCGCGCCACCCCACCGCGAGCCGTCTATGCGGGTGGTTTCATCGACGCCCGGCAAAGTGAATTCCATCAGCGGGCCGTCGAGTTCCTCGGTCGACGTCAGCGGGGCTATCACCGCCTCGTCGTAGAGCGATGCCAGGAACGTATCGGCCCACTGCGACGGGACTAGAAAGCCGCCGGCAGTCGGATCGACCTCATTCAGCCCGGTCGGTCCCCGCACGGTCGGGGTCAAGCGCGGGTCGCGGACGCCACCGAATTGAGCGGCGTGGATCGCGCCATAAAATTCGCGCAAGGACGTGAACCCGCCAGTGGGGTGTCGATTAAGCACGCCGCTCGTTCCTTTCGGCATAGATCGGGGCGCGGGCGCGTTGGAGCGCCGCTGCGCGCATTGATGTCGCTGGTGGTGCGCCGAACCGGGGTACCGACCCGGCGCTGCGCCCGATGACGCCAGAATCGGCGTCAGCAGGCACCGCGACGATGGAAAATTCCATGAGGATAGACTTGTTGACACGCTGCCCAGCGTGCGGGTTCCACTTGTCGAGGGGCTCCACTTGGGTGGGCAGGATGCCGGCGCTCACGCCGGTGATGATGCCGGCCTTCACCATCCCGCGCACTTCGTCGGCCTTGGGCGAGATCCCGGCCTGAGGGAACGTGACGCGGGCCGTGATCGCGGCGGGTGTCACTTTCAAATTCGAGGCCCGTCCGATCGGCTGCGACATGTCGTGACTGAACAGCACGATAGGGTGCGCGTTAAACCGGGTCAGGTCGACCCCGCTCATGACCCAGACATCGCCGTCGAGCGCATCGGCCGTGCTGGTGCAGACGGTCACGTCGATCTCGTAATCCGATAGCGTCGAGACTTGCGCGCTGGCGAAACGGCGCAGCATCCCGCCATCCTGTCGGCGCAGCGCTTCGATGGCGGCCAGCCGCTGGCGGCGATCAATCATTTGCGCCGACGACGTTGCCGATGACCGGCAGGGATGCCCGGATCGCGGCAATCTGTTCGGCAACCTTGTCCTGTTTTGGTAGCAGCTTCAGGCCTTCGGCGGCGGCGATGGCCTCGCGGATGGCCTGCGCGCGGTCGGCCGGGCGAACGCGCGGGGGGCCCTGTTTCAGTTCGACTTCGCCCGTGACCGGGTGCCGGCTTGCGAGCATGCCTTCATGCGCGGCGTGTGTTTTCAGCGCGACGTCGAACGCATCGCGCATTTCGCTGATGAAAGCGTCAATGGCCGGATCGGCGGTGCTGCGAAGCTCTGCCTCGATCGCGCCGACGCGAACGTTAAAGCGGTGGTTTTCGCCGATCCGCGCAGCCAAAATGGTGTTCATCGCGGCCTCTGCGGATCGGAGCTCGGCAACAGCCGCCGCGTGTGCAGCCATGGCCTTTTCGACGGCCGCCTCATGCGCATGAAAGGCGGTGGCAGCGGCCTTCTCCATGGCCGCGCGTTCTTTGGCCAGCTCGACGCGTCGGGCTATGACGGCCGCTTGGTGCCGCTCGTCCGCCTCGCGGGCCATGGGCGAACTAAGGACGGCTTCAAGAATGCGGTCGTTGACCTTGTTGATCATGTGCGAGGGCTCCAGATCTCGACGCTGTCGAGGATCAGGGTGGCGACACCGGCGCCGGCGGCCTTGAACACCGACTGGTACAGTTGCAGGATCGCACCGGCTCCGGTAGCGCCCCAGACGATCGGGGCGAGCGAGGTGGTCGCCTCGATTCCATTGATGTAGAAGTGCAGGACCCCGCCGTAATCGATTTCGATCCGGAACTGGTAGAACGTGCCCACGGTCAGCGCGATGCCGGTGTCCACAGCGTTGCGGGTGGTGCCGTCATAGGTGTACATGAACAGCTCGCCCGAGCCGTTGCAGCCGAAAAAGATATATTCGGCGATGTTGAGCGGCCCGCTCGCCCAGGCCGCCGCCAGGCCGAACACCGCATAGACGCCGGCGGCTGACGGCAGCACGGCGAGCTGGGCGCGGGCCTGATAGATGAGCGTCTTTGTGCTGTCCCACGTCTTTTGGTCGTTCTGGTACAGGGTCGCTTCCTGCGCTTCGCTGGTCGCGGTCAGGGCCAAGGCCATCTGGCCGCCCGGCCCGTTGGCCACCGCAGCGACGCTGGGCGCGCCGGCGGTCTCCACGACCTTTTTCACCCAGGGATAGCCCGCGACGGGCGAGCCATAGGTGGGCAGGCTGGCGGTATGGCCCGCGCCCAGGAAGTCATCGCCGAAATTGATCGGCGACGCTACGAACGAAAATTCGTATGTCGCGTCGTCGTAGAATACGGCGAGGCCGTAGCGATTTGCGCCTTTTGTGCTCATGAGCCGATTATCAATCAGCGGCGAGGACATTCAAACACCGATTGGATGTCCTCGCAATTTCAACCAATTAGGCGCGAAATCTGCTTTTTTCCGATCGGAGTATCATCGATTTTGAACAGGTCGAACAAGGCGCCGTGGCGCGTGCCGATCAGATCCGGCGGGCATTCCTCCCGCGCGACCAGGCGGGGCCACACCCGCGAGCGGAATTGAAACAGCTCCTTCGCCAGCGCATCGGCGCGCGCGCTGGGCGTGACTTGGTGCAGGAAGCGGTCCGCAAACTCGCGCAACACCGCATTGCGGCGGTCGTTCTGGATCTCGCGTGGCAAGGACAGGCCTCCCCGCCGGACCAGACCGAATGCGGCGTCGAGGCTCGCCACCTCGCCCGCCAGCCGCCGGTCGATGACCTGGGCGACCCACGCGCAGTCGGGGTCAAGATCCGCGATCATCGTCGCGACCCGGCGCAACCGGGCGACCGCGCGCATGTTCGATGCTGCAGCATAGTCACCAGCCGGTGGTACGGGATGGGTATGGTGTCGCGGCGCAGGCATCGGTCAGCCGCGCGCCTCTTTTATTTTTTGACACGATGGCGCGTGAATTTTTTTCCTATCAAAAAAACATAGGCAAAAAATTAAACTTATGAATCGTTTGGATTTTGTGCAGGAATTATTTTCCGTCTGTGTCAAAAATTCAGGCTTTAAATTTGCGCCAGGAAAAAAAATCTCTGCGTGAGGTCCAACGCGGTTGACGGGAGAGGCGGTGCCCCATCCGAAACCCCCTACCCCCATGGGAAGGCTGCTATCCTTGCTGGGTCCGCCGCAACACACTACAATATAACGATATTTTGTCAACGCACGCGACCGATCGAGCGAAACGACGACCGGCGCGCCGTTGCGCGTGCGGGTTGGGGCTGGCCGAACTCGAAAAGCGCCCAGGGCGGCAGCTCGGGCCGGATCAAGTTCGGCGAGGATGCGGGGGCCGTGCAGTGCCCACGCGGCCCGTGCATAGTCATGGTCAGGGCGTCCGACTTCGTTGCTCGGCACGTCGAGTTCGGCCAGGTCATCGAAAAAATCGAAGCCCGCTTTCAGCACACCGGACCAGATTTCAAATTCGCGGTCGGGGTTGACGCGCCGCTTGGCCAGGCGCTGTTTTCTTGCCATGTCAGTTTCTCCGGTTTGAGGGTATTGAGGGCGGACGGGGGGTCTGACCAGGTGGCACCGCGTCCAGGTCGAGCTCACGTAGCGCCACGGTTGCGGTTCGGTGATGTGCCACGCCAAGCCATTATGCTGACGCCTCGCGCTTCTTGCGCCGATAGTTCGCAAGCCAGATCTGGCGTTCGCGTTCACGCTTTTTCGCTTGGTCGAGCGTCAACTTGTTGGTGAATTCCTGAGGAAAGCCAAAGGCCAATTCACCGTTTGGCCGCACAAACCATTCGGCGTCCGCGTGCCGCTTTTCCGCGTTGTAGGCGGTGGCGATATCGTGGGCGTAGTCCCGGTCGGTACGCAACAGCGACCACCGCCGATCGCTTTTCGGATCGTGGATCGTGCGGACGTCACCCGGTTTCATCGGGCTGGTGTCGTCACCTGGCGAGGCGGAGGTGCCTGCCGTCAGTCGGTTGCGGGTCATATTTTCCCTCAAGAATTTTGGTGAAGTTTGTTTCGGACAGCACGAAATCGAAATCGCAGCGCCAGCCGCGCTCATTCACGCCCTTCAGAAAGGGAGATTGCTCGATCTTCGCCCAGACGCTCACCCATTCGGCCACGATCCACCGCTTGCGTTGCAACCTCAACTTGCGGCGGCGCCGATCAGTCAGCTTGGCGATGCGGGGGAGGCCGTGGCGCTCGGCGAGGCTGTTCCAGCCGTCGATGACTTCGGTCTCGCCGATCAGATCATCATCTTCAGGATCATCGGGAACGAGGGGCAAAAGCTCAATTTTGCCTTCTCCTACTTTAGTTGTTTCCTTGTTCCTTTGTTCTTTTGTTGTCCGACTTCTGTCCGATTTCTGTTCGAAATGCTGTCCGGTTATCTGTCCGGTTGGATCGGCCAAATCCTGATATTTTGAATAATTGCAGATGGTTATGATCGTCTTGCCCTGTCCGCTTTGCCGTTCGATCATGTGTTCGGTTTCGAGACGGACCAAAAACCGCTCTACAGCGCTGGGCGACCATCTCCATTCGCGCGCCAGCTGATCTCTGCCCGCGCAAATCTGCCCACGATCGAGAACGATAGTTCGGCCGCGAGCATCCTGCCGCGTCGGCCGAAACGCGGCGTGCGCGATCAGATAGCACCATGCGCGGAAGCGCTCGCCGTCACGCAAAACGGGGTTGGCGAATGCGCTCCGGTGCAGTGTGATAAAACCAGCGCTCATGCGCAGGCACCGCGCCTGGTACGGCCACAGGCCAGCTGCGCGACGGCTTGGCGGTGCGTGATGTCGGTGCTATGAGCTTGCATGTCGAAGCCAAGCAGACACGCGCCCTTGCCCTCACCGGCGGGGGCGTTTTGCTTTCCTGACATGGTGCATTATGCCGCCACGCGGGAAGCGGCACGCTGCTCGATCCACGCGTTAACCTCAGATTCGAGCCATCCGACGCTACGACCATTCGGGTTAATCAAAAAGCGCTTTGGAAACACGCCTTCGGCTTCCAGATCACGAAGGGTCCGCTCAGTATATCCGGTCCTTTGTTCGATTTCGGTTTTGCGAAGAATGCGCATTGTCGGCCCCCACAGGAATTAACAGGAAGGCCATCCAATTACGGGTCTATTTTGGGCGAAAAAATCCCGCGCCTATTTAATTTTCACCGGAAGGGTCATCTTTTTTTGCGCCGGTTCGTGATCCATGCGGCCGGCCTCTGCGCTTCGCCGGTTTCGCGAGCGTCTCCCGGTCTTCGGGCCGCACCCATTGCACTTGCTGTTCAAGTCCTCGCACGTAGGCTTCCATGGCCGACCATGCGAGAGTGTCGGCGAGTTCAAGGTCACCGTCGTCACACGCCGCCAAGCCCGCGACCGCGTGGGCATGCGCAGCGCCCAAGGCCAGCCGGCCGCGCCCCGATTCATCGCGCAACAACCGGTAATTGGCGGCCTCATCCCCCCAAAATGAAAGGCGACCTTTCCCTTTTGCGCTTTTCGTCTTCTCAGCGACGTAGCCCAAACGCTTGCGCAGCTTATCAATTCTGGCGTCAGTCACGCTGCCGCAACATCGATCTGCACCACGTTGGCCGCCGGTGGATTGATAATCTGCGACACCAGCCGCGCCAGTTTTTCGAGCGCTTCCGCCTTCTCATCGAAATAAGCATGGTGATCATAGACACCTTCGACGCCAGCGATCACATGGCCCAACACACGCTCGGCAATCTCGCGATCAACCCGCGCGCGCGACATCAGCGACCGCGCGGTGCGCCGAAGGTCGTGCAACACCCAAGGCTCGATCGGCGCCGCAGCGTCGATCAGCTTTTTCCCCTTAGAAAAGCCAGCAATCGCCTTGTCGCCCCGGCCGGCAAAGACGAACGGGTTCTTCTCGATCTGGGGTTGCGCATCGACTATGTCGCGCGCCAGCCTCGGGAGCTTCAGGCGGTCCGCGTTGCCCTTCTCTCGGTCCTCGGTCGCGATCGACCAGACACCATCAGCTATATCATGCCAGCGCATGCTCGCGACCTTATCGCGACGCTGGCCAGTCAATAACGCGATCTTGATGAATGCACCGAACGTGCCCTGGCCGCCAGCAGCGCCCCACACGGCGCGGATTTCGTCGTCCGACAGCACCCGCTTGCGCTGGCGCTCGTGCGGCTTGGTACGCCGCATGCCGCGCACAATCGGCGACACAAAGTCGTCGGCGCGCGAAGCGTACCAGTTGAAAAGTGAAGACAACTGCGCCAGCACCGCGTCAGCCTGCCTCGCTCCGCTACCGTCTTCGATCGTGTCGAGCAGCTCAGCCACGTCGATTCGGCGAATGTCGTTGAAAGCGCGATTTTCCCATTTCGAGCTGACGTAGACGCGAAAGATGCGCTCGATTTCACCAGCCGACCGCAAAGCGGTGGTGCCCTGGCCTTCCCGGCGGACGTGACGCTTTAGAAAGTCATCGCGCACCATGGCGAATGTGCGGGGTGGCTCTGCCGGCTTCTCTTCCGGGAAAGGCTCTAGGCCGGCTTTGATGCGCTTCACGCCCTCGCGGGCCTTTTCGCGAGCATCGTCGAGAGTAATCTGGTCGACATCGCCGATGGCCGCCCACACCTGCTTGCCGGCCGGATTGACCGCAACAATCGTGAACGTCTTCGCGCCCTTCGGCGTGATACGCACATATAGCCCGCGTGTATCCGGGTCGCTGATCGTGAACCGCTTCGAGGGATCCGGCTTCGTGGTCTCGATGGTCTTTGCGAAGCCCTTCAGGAGATTTTTCGGAGTTGCCATGCAGCGCGCCTTTTCGACAGTCGGGCTAATTTTAGGCTAACAATCGGCCTTCCCGATATGTTAGCCTATTTCCCGTTACATCACCATAAAGCGCGTATTTCCGGGATATTGCAACAACAGATTTCCTGACGCTTCCCGGTGCCGCCTACTATCACATCTGATTTGTAATCAGGGGCCGGGGGTTCGAATCCTCCAGCCGGCACCATTTTTCAAAAGACAACTACGGCGCGACTCCCATCGCATGGAACTTGTCCGCTACGCCGGTGTCGAGCTTGGCTGCGGCGGCGAGATCGGCCAGGCCCTTTACCTTGTCGCCCTGCCGAAGTTAGGCAATGCCCCTGCCATGGAGTGAATGGAATTGGCCCGGATCGATACCAAGCCGTTCAGATCGGCGGGTGACGCGCGGGAAACGCCAGAGCTGCAGCATTCGGGCCAATCGATGTCACGGCGGATGCGGCTACGCTGAAGTGGAACGCCGATGGCAGAACTGCTAGATTTGGGTATTCGGTGGGGAAGCACGCGATGCAGGACAGGCAGGATGTCGTAAACTTTGCGTGCGCGTTGCAGAAAGTCACCATGGCGCCATTTTATGGCAAGCCCTGTCCCAAGGTGAACGGCAAGGCCATTGCGGCGCCCGGCAGAGAGGACGGCAGCTTTGCGCTGATCACCAGCAGCATTGATGAAAAGCGCATGCTGATTGAGACCGACCCCGCGACATTCTGGCAAACCGATCACTACCGCAATTCTGCCGCCGTGCTGGTCCGGTACGGCACGGACGCGCACGAGCGTGTCGAAACCTACCTCAAACGCAGGTGGTGGGATTGCGCAACAAAACCAATGCGGCAGGCTTGGGGTCGGCGACCCTGACGCAATGTCGTCGTCAATGGTCGTTTTTGGATGGACGCAGCAATTTGTGCATGTCGAGCCACCAGATGTATTCGTCGATCCAGTGATCGCTGGTGATGTTTTGGACCGTCATGCCAAAGCCGTGTTGGCCCGATTGGAACACGTGCAATTCAACATCGTTGCCCGCGGCATGCCATGCATCAAAGATCGCCAGGCTGCTGGCCGGGCCGACCAGTTTGTCATCGGCGGCGACGGCGAGAAACAGCGGCGGGGCAGACGCCGGAACGACCGCGTCTTTGGGCATGATGCCATAGATTGCGGCGGCGAAATCCGGACGCGCGGCAGGGTCCGGGCTGACGGCGACGTGCATGGCGATCACCGCGCCGGCCGAGAAGCCGAGAAAACCGATCCGGTGTGGCGATACGCCAAGCGTCCGGGCATGCGCGCGCACGAACTCTACGGCGGCGTCGCCGTCAGCCATGGCCCTGATCGCGGCGGGCGAACTGTTTTGCGCATCGGCCCGATGGATCGGGGGCTGTGGCGGTTGCGGGGCCGCTGTGGGCGCCATGGGCGGGTGCGGCGTGGATTTGGCCAGCCGGTATTTCAGCACGATCGCGGTAATGCCCGCATCGGCCAGCCGCCGGGCGACGGCGGTGCCCTCGTTGGCAAAAGACAGGTGTTCGAACCCGCCCCCTGGCGCGATGACGATCGCTGCGCCATCGCTTGAGTCCACTTTGGGACGAAAGACGGTCAGCGTCGGTATGCTGACATTGCGAACGCGCACGCCATCGGAAGTCTCGGGCAGAGCGTCGGTGGGCGGCAAGGAACCGGCCGGATAGAGCGGATAGATGTCACCGGGTCCATTCGCTGCCTGGGCTTGTGCCGGTCTGGCCAGTGTCGCTGCGACAAGCGCGGCAACGACAAGCGTGGCCTGCCATGGCGATCGGTTTGCATTGTTCATGGTGTTTCTCACAGGACAGATCCGAACCCCGAACACGCCATCGGCGCAATCCGGTCAAGGCAGAAGGGGGCTTCGCATCGAGCGCACGATGCGAAGCCCGTTCCGATCAAAACGTGTAGGAAGCCCGGATACCAAGATAACGCCGGAAGTCGCGCGGCACGAAACCAAAGGTATTCTGCTGCGAAAACGCGGTGTAGTCGGTCATTCCAGCATAATAATGCGTGTTGAACAGGTTGTTGGCAAACACCGAGAATTGGTAATTCCCATCGGTGGGCCTGATGGTCAGATCCATATTGACGATGGCAAATGCGCTTTGTTCGGTGTTCGGATCTGGCGACAGCGAGTAATTGACTGCGGTTTGATACTTGACCGAACCCGTCAGAGTGGCATCGAAACCGGTCTTGCCGACTGCGTGGGTATATTGCGCATCAAGATTGCCCTTGAACGTCGGCGCGTTCGGCAAAGTCTGACCTGCCAGGTTCCAGTACCCGCCGACACACCCTTGCGCCGCCGTCTGCTGGTAATAGCACTGGCCTTCGGGATAGGACGTGATGGTTGCGTTGAGATAGGCCCCACCGAAATTCACCGTCAGATCCGGGGTCAGCCGCGCCCGGCCATCAAGTTCGATGCCCTTTGTCCGGAGCGATCCGACATTGGCCAGCACAAATCCGTCACCCAGCGTCGGGATGATGGTCTGCGCCTGGAAATTGCTGTAATCGGTCAGGAACGCGGTCAGATTGAGCGTCAGGTGCCGATCGAAAAACTGGGTCTTGGCGCCGATTTCATAATTGTTCGAGGTTTCGGGCCTTACCGGACCGTTTGCCGCCAGCGCGGGGGTGAACGAGCTGGTCAGGTCGTAGGTTTCGCCCTTGTAACCACGGGTATAGCCGCCGAACAGGTTGATGTCCCGGTTGACGTGATATTCGAGGCTGGCCTTGCCGGTCACGGCCTTGTGATCGTGCGCATCACTCAGCAGAAAAGCCTTGTAGACGTTATCGAGATCATAGGCGATCCGCTCGTCATTCAGGCGCAGGCCGGTGACCAGCGTAAGCTTTGGCAGGAAATCCCATTCCGACTGACCGTAGCCGGCGAACTGCCTGGAACTGTCGTTATAGAAGTAGTCGGCATAGAGGTGCGTTCCGAGCCCCGGAAACGAGGGCCCGCGCACGGTGGTATAAAAGTCGCTCTTGTCGGCATACCACAGACCCGCGACATAGCGGAAGGAGCCCGGACCGGAAACCAGGCGGAATTCCTGCGTTTTCTGCGTGGTCTTTTCGTTGAACGCCTGGTTCAGCCCACCATTCTGCGCGCCCTTGGTGAACGCGCCAAGAATATTGTACGACGTAAAATCAAAGTCGGTCAGGTTGTAGGTGGTATAGACGCTGTAGGATGTGATCGACATCAGCGTCGCCCAGCCGGCGTCATAGGCAATTTTGACCGATCCCGAACCGATGCTGTAATTGAGGACCGGCGGTGTATCGAGCGACGTCGAACTGTTGCTCGAATTGATCGTCACGCCCGGAAACAGGGCCGGGACACTGCCCACCCCTTCCCAAGTGGTGCCCGACGCCACTTTCACGGGCACCGGTTGCAGCCCCAGCGAGCCGGTGGCGTGGGTATAGCCGCCGGTGGCGTCGATGGTCAGGTTCGAGATCGGTTTCCAGCGCAGTTTCAGCTTTACGCTCGCGGTGTTTTCGCCGTTGATCCAATTGTTGCTGTAGAGGTTTTTGACGTTGCCGCGGAAATCGTCGATCGATCCGGTCAAGCGATATTCAAGCGTATCGGTAATCGGCCCGCTGACCGAAGCGTCGAACGTCTCTTCGCCGTCGTTGCTGAAGGAAGTCGAAACTTTCCCGCCGAAAGTCGACGTCGGGTTCAGCGTGGTGATGCTGACAACGCCTGCCGAGGCGCTTTTGCCGAACAGCGTTGTTTGCGGCCCGCGCAAGACTTCGATCTGTCCGACGTCGGACAGATTGGTGAAGGCCTGTGATTGCGAAGCGACCGGGACGTCATCGATGATGATGGCGACGTCCGGCTCGGTCAGATACGAGAAGCTGACCGCGCCCACGCCGCGCATCTGGATCGAACTGTTCTGACCATTGCCGCCGCCCGATACGCCCAGCGACGGCGCGACGCTGGCCAGGTCCTGAAAGTTGTGCACGCCGGCGGTGGTCAACTGGCTGGCGGTCACGACGGTCATCGAGACCGGGACGTTCTGGACATTTTCCGATCGCTTTTGCGCCGTCACCACAATCTCGGGAACCTGGTCGGGCGCCGTGCCGGTTGGGGTCGCGGTAGCGGTCGGGGTTGGGGCCGGGGTCGGGGTGGCTGCGGTCTGGGCCAGAGCGCTGACGGGCAGCACGCTCGTGGTGAGCAGAGCCAGCGCCAGTTGGCTGCGCCGACGGCGCAGCAAGGCGCGGACTTCAGATTTTTGAGTCGTCATTTCAGTTTCCTCCTCGGCATCCAGCGCAGCGGATCATTATGAGACCCGATAAAGTCAGCGGGTAAGAAAAAATCCCGCCTATCTGGTTTCATTATATCAATATTATGCGCTGAATGGTCCAAAACGATTTGGTATAATCCGTTTAATATTCTAAATTCCGGACATAATTTGCGGAAATACAATAGATCTTCGACGGGAAAATCATAAGATAATTATTTTTTCGGAAATTTTACCGGAGGCACGGCCAAAATGCACCAACCGGTTGATGCCGATAGCCTTGCCATCAGCGTCGTCACGTCGGTTCGCAAGCGGGCCATTTCCGATCCTCCATCCCTGCTGTATTCGCCACAGCGTTCTTGAATCCGCTATAGCGTATTTTTACGGGGTTACAAGCTGCTCGACGGCCCCTCCCCGCCAAATTTATCGATGCCCCGGCTCCGGCCGCGCCACGCCGACCGCAAAACGGATGACATCTGCGATCCCAACCGGGAAAGCCTCGGCCCGGCGTACGAGGGACGACTCGGCAAGGCGGCCGCCATCTTGCCAGAGTTCTCGCGTGCGCTATAGCGGATCAAACATCGCCATAGCGAAGAATCAAGGAGCGGATCAAGGATATGGCTCGTAAGCGAACCGATGTGGCGACGCCGATAAAACGGCGCGCAGGTTCCGACCGCCTGTTGCGACCAGAATCAGGAACCGCTGGTTCCGACATCGAGCAAAGGACGATGCGCAAGGTCAGCCGGCGGCTGATCCCGACGCTGATGCTGTGTTATTTTGTCGCCTATCTTGATCGCGTGAACATCAGTTTTGCCGCGCTGCAGATGAACCGGCATCTCGGGCTGTCGAGCACCGCCTATGGGCTTGGCGCCGGGCTGTTCTTTGTCAGCTATTGCGCGCTTGAAGTGCCCTCCAACCTGCTGCTCCACAAATTCGGCGCGACGCGCTGGATCGCCCGGATCATGGTGACCTGGGGCATCTGCGCAGGGGCGATGGCTTTTGCCCAGGGCGAAAAAAGCTTTTATGCCCTGCGCCTGCTGGTCGGCGCCGCCGAGGCCGGGTTCTACCCCGGCGTGCTGTATTTCCTGACGCTATGGTTTCCGGCGGCCTATCGCGGGCGGGTGATCGGGCTGTTCCTGGCGGCGATCCCGATCAGCGGCGTCATCGGGTCGCCGCTGTCGGGCGCTCTGCTGATGCTGCACGGCGTGGCCGGGCTCGAAGGCTGGCAATGGCTGTTCCTGGTCGAAGCCCTGCCGGCAATCCTGCTCGCGCCGGTGGTCCTGCGGGTGCTGAGCGACGGACCGGCACATGCCGGCTGGCTCGAAGCCGACGAGCGCGCCTGGCTGTCCGGCGTCCTGGACAAAGAGGCAAAGGCCAAAGACAAAATCAAATCCTATTCGGTGCTGCAGGCGCTTGCCAATCCGTGGGTGCTGTTTCTGGCACTGGTCTATTTCAGCAACGTCGTGCTGCTCAATGGTCTGCAGTTCTTTTTGCCGCAGATCGTCAAGGGGTTTGGTCTTGACGACATTCAGACCGGTCTGGTGGTCGCGATTCCCAGCCTGCCGACGCTGGCGATCCTGATCTGGTGGGGCCGCCGTTCCGACCGCAAAAGGGAACGTTATGGCCACGCGGCGGTTGCCAACCTGATCGCGGGGTCGGGCCTGCTGCTCGCCATGCTCGTTCACGAGCCGGTGCTGCGCGTGGCGCTGATTTCGGTCGCTCTGGCGTTTACCCTGGCCTTTACCGCACCGTTCTGGACCATACCCGGCACGTTTCTGTCGAGCGCGGCCGCGGCCGGAGGAATTGCCGCGATCAGCGCCATCGGCGTTACCGGCGGTCTGTTTGCGCCATGGCTGGTGGGTGCCACCAGGGATATGACCGGCGACTTTCGTGTCGGCCTTGGCGGGATTGCCCTGTTCGGCATCGTCATCGCCATCGTCTTCTTCATCCTTGGCCGGCGGCGTGCGGCAGCCGACTCCGCCGGCACCTGACCGGCGTCTTTCGCGCGCCCGCTGATACAGTTCTATCCTGCCGGCGAATCTGATAGGCCGGAAATCGACCGCCATGACCGGGCACCATGACGCAGAGAAAGGACTCGATGTCCAAGATCGTTGAGAGGACTCTCGATTTTTTCGAATTGTTCGCATCGCAGGGCAAGCCGCTGGGACTGACCGAAATGTCGCGGCTGCTCGACATTCCGCTGTCGAGTTGTCACGATGTCGTGACCACGCTGCTGGCGCGCGGTTACCTGACCGAGGTTACCCCGCGCGGCGGCTATTATCCGACCATGCGCTTTCAGGCGATGGCGCATGAAATCGCCCGCCACGATCCTATCGCCCAGCGGTGTGAACACATCCTCACCAGCCTGCGCGACAGGCTGGACGAAACGGTCATTCTCGGCAAGATCCTGGGCGAGACAGAGGGCGTCTACCTGATGGTCCTTGAATCGACCCACCCGCTGCGGTTTCACAATTACCCGGGGCAGGCGATCAAGAATCTGCACGCGACTTCGGCGGGCAAAGTCATCCTCAGCCAGTTGCCGGCAAAGACATTCGATGCCTGGCTGGAAAGCGCCGATCTTGTCCCGGTAACGCCCGGTACAATTACCGCAAAGGACACCTTGCGCGCGTCGATCGCCGCCGGGGTGGCGCGCGGCTGGCAGCGCAATGACGAGGAAAGCACGCTGGGCGCGACCACCATCGGGACCGCGTTCAAGTGGCTGAATCAGACTTATTTCATCCTCATCGCCGGCCCGACTCCGCGCATGGTGCCCACGCTGGATCGCATCGCCGCCATGCTGTTGCAAACGTCCAGACGCCTGGAGACCGGGCAATTCGAGACCGACGCATAACAGATTTGCGCTTGTTTCGCCGACAACCTTCGCTTACACGGATTCATATTCGTGACAGCGAAGTTGAGGAAATGCCATGTTGACCGAGGCCCTGGCCGATACATCCGAACGGCAGGCACTGCGCGACGCCGTTCGCGCCATCTGCGACCGGTTCGATGACCGCTATTGGCGCGAAAAGGACGAAACTCCGGCGTTCCCGTTCGAATTTGCCGCAGCCATCGCCGAAGGCGGCTGGCTGGGCATCGCCATGCCCGAGGCATATGGCGGCGCCGGGCTGGGCATTACCGAAGCGGCGATCATGATGCAGACGGTGGGATCGTCCGCAGGCACATTCGCGGCGTGTTCGACACTCCACATCAATATCTTTGGCCCCCATGCCATCGTCGTCCACGGCACCGAGGACCAGAAACAGCGGATGCTGCCGCCGCTGATCGCGGGGACCGAACGGGCCTGTTTCGGCGTGACCGAGCCCGACGCCGGGTTGGACACGACCAAGATCAAGACTCGCGCCGTCCGCGACGGCAGCCATTATGTCGTCAATGGCCGCAAGATCTGGACCAGCACCGCGCAGCAGGCGGACAAGATCCTGCTGCTCGCCCGCACCACACCGGTCGAGGACTGCGCCCGTCCCACCGATGGCCTGAGCCTGTTCTACACCAACCTCGACCGCCAGTTCGTCGATGTGCACGAAATCCACAAAATGGGTCGCGCCGCGGTCGATTCGAACAGCCTGTTCATCGACGGGTTGCGCGTGCCGGTCGAAGATCGCATCGGCGAGGAAGGCAAAGGCTTTCGCTATATTCTCGACAGCCTTAACCCCGAACGCATTCTCAACGCGGCAGAGGCGGTCGGTATCGGGCGACGGGCGCTGTCCAAGGCCACGGCTTATGCCCAGGAACGCGTCGTGTTTGGCCGGCCGATCGGCAAGAACCAGTCGATCCAGCACCCGCTCGCCGAAAACTGGGCGGAACTCTATGCGGCAGAGCTGATGGTGCTGCGCGCGGCAACGCTGTATGACGCGGGCGAGCCGTGTGGCGCAGAAGCCAACGCTGCCAAATATCTTGCCGCCGATGCGGCCTTTCGCGCCGCCGATCAGGCGGTGCGAACCCATGGCGGCATGGGCTATGCCCGCGAATACGACGTCGAGCGCTATTTCCGCGAAGCCGTGGTGACACGCCTCGCCCCCGTCTCGCGCGAGTTGATCCTTTGCTATCTCGCCGAACGCGTGCTCGGCCTGCCCAAATCCTATTGAGCCGACGGCAGTGAACCCGGCGGCGTGACACGCCGCCGGGGGGAACAGCGCAACAATACCCGGGAGAGCGACATGCGGTTGTTGGGTCAAAACATGGCAGCGCTTGCCATCGTGGCCAGCCTGGCCGGCACGGCGTCTGCAAGACCGGTCGCGGCCAGCGCGGCGCGCCAGGTCAGCGACCTGTCACAAGGCTGGCTGTTCCACTATGGGCCGCAACCCGACACGGTCACCCAGGGCCGGTTCGACGATCGCAACTGGCAAGCGGTCACTCTGCCTCACACCTGGAATCGCGTGGGCGAATATCGTCTGCAACGGACCGCGGCGACCAATGCGGAGCAGGGCATCGGCTGGTATCGGCTGCATTTGCCCGCACACATGGTGGTGCCGGGACGACGCACGTATCTCCAGTTCGACGGCGTCGGCATCATCGCCCGCGTCTGGGTCAATGGCGTCAGCGTCGGCGAACATCGTGGCGCGTTTTCGGCATTCCGCATCGACATCACCGCCGCCCTTCGTGCCGATGGTGACAATATCATCGCGGTCGAGGCCGACAACAGCGCCCCCGCACCGGGCAGCAGCACCGAAGATATCATCCCGCTCGACGGCGACTTCTTTGTCCATGGCGGGCTCTACCGGGGCGTCTCGCTGATTTCCACGGCTGGCGTCGGCATCGACCTGCTCGATCATGGCGGGCCGGGCGTCTATGTCCACACACCGCGCATCACGTCCAGATCGGCCGATGTCGATGTCCTGACCCTGCTGCGCAACGACACCGCCATCGCGCGCGCTTTGCGCGTTACCACCCGTATCGTCGATGCGTCCGGCAAGATCGTTGCGACCGACACCGCCGCGCTGGTGCTGGGCGCGGGTGCCACGGCGCGATTGGACCGAACGCTGGCGCTTGCCCGTCCCCGGCTTTGGCAGGGGCTGTCCGATCCTTATCTTTACCGCGCGCGAGTCGAGGTCCGCGACGGCAGCCGGTTGCTGGATCAGGTGGAACAGCACTTCGGCGTGCGCACCATCACGATCGATCCCGATCATGGCCTGTTTCTCAACGGCCGGCACGTCGATGTGACCGGCGCCGCCCGTCACCAGGAGGTCGGCGGCAAAGGCTGGGCGCTGACGCTTGGCGATCAGTTGCGCGACATCGCCATCATGCGCGAGATGGGCCTCAATTCGGTGCGCGAAACACATTATCAACATGCGCAGGGCTTTACCGACGCGGCCGACCGCACCGGCATGCTGGTCTGGGCCGAACTGGGCTTTGTCAAACGGTCCGCATTCGGCCCGGATCTGCCCCGTCCAGCCACGGTCGACAACGCCCGGCTGCAACTGACCGAGCTCATTCGCCAGAATTACAACCATCCGTCGATTTTCACCTGGTCTGTCGGCAACGAGGTCGATCTGGCGGCCAGCCAGAACCGGGCCGGGCCGCCGGCGCGGTCGCTCGACATGCTGAAAAATCTTGCGGCACTGGCCGCCGAGCTCGATCCGTCCCGACCCAGCGCCTATGCCGATTGCTGCGAAAACTACCGGCGCCGCGCCGATGCGCAATGGCTGAGCGGCGTGACCGGCATCATGGGGTACAATCGCTATCTGGGCTGGTATGGCAAGCTGCCGTCCGACCTGGGGCCGGAACTCGATCGCCTGCACCGCGAATATCCGAAATTGCCGATCGGGGTCACCGAATATGGCGCCGGCGGCGCTTTGACCCAGCACACCGACAATCCGCTCGGCGGCAAAGTCGCCGCCTATGGCCGCCCGCACCCCGAGGAATATCAAAGCTGGTTCCACGAACAGTCGTGGCGCGCGCTGGATACGCGGCCCTATCTGTTCGGCAAGTGGATCTGGGCGATGTTCGACACCGGCTCGCTGATCCGGCAAGAGGGCGATGCCGTCGACATGAATGACAAGGGGCTCGTCACCCAGGATCGCAAGATCCGCAAGGACGCGTACTACTTCTATCAGGCGACGCTGACCAAAACCCCCGTGTTGCATATCAACGGACGGCGTTATCCCGATCGCGCCTATCCCGCCGCCGATGTGCGTGTCTACAGCAATGCGGCGCGGGTTGGCCTGTCGCTCAATGGGCGCAATCTGGGCACGGCCCCCTGCCCCGATCGCATCTGCGTCTGGCCGAATGTCCGGCTTGATGCGGGGCGCAATCTGATCGCGGCGCGGGCCACGATCGGCGGCCGGAAAATCACCGACCAGATCGTCTGGAACGCCCCCGCTGCCCGATCCGGGTTGCATATCGCCGCCGGCACGCTGACCGGCCATGGTGCTGCCGACGGCACCCGTTTCGGGTCGGACAATTTCTTCGTCGGCGGCACTGCGGGCGAAGCCAGGAGCGGCGGCGGGACGTATCGCGCAGGCAGTTTCGACTATGACCTGCCTTTGCCCAACGGACGCTGGCGGGTCCTGCTGACATTTCCCGATCCGCAGACAATCGATCTGGCGGCGGGCGATTTCACCATTGTGAACGGCAACGCGGAAGCCCCGTTGACGGTTGGCGCGGGCGCGCAACGCCAAACCATTCCGGTTGTGGTCACGGACGGATGGCTGCGGCTGCGCTTTCGTCCGGGCTCTGCCCCGGCGCGCGTCGCCGCGATCGAAGTCGTGCCGGATTGATCAGCCCGGTTGCACCGGCGCCAGTTTGGGGCTGAGCATCTGCACCCCGGCCAGCGCCACGACGTAGGCCGCGGCGCAGGCCGCAAACAGCACCGCATAGCTGTGGGTCGCATCGAGGATATAGCCGGTGACCAGCGCCATCCCCATGCCGCCCAGCGCGCCCACCGTGCCGCCGATGCCGACCACGCTGCCCACCGCCGCACGCGGAAACATGTCTGACGGCAGCGTATAGAGATTGGCAGAAAAGGCCTGGTGCGCTGCACTCGCAAGGCCGATCACCAGCACGGCGCCCCACACGCTTTCGATGCTTTGCGCAAACCAGATCGGCGTGACCGCGACCGCGCAGATCGCCATCGCGGTCTTGCGCGCGCTGTTGACGCTGTAACCGTGCCTGATCAGCGCCGACGACAGCCAGCCGCCTGCCACGCTGCCAAGATCGGACAGGATGTAGATTGCCGCCAGTGGCACACCAAAACTTTTAAGATCAAGGTGATAGCGTTCAAAGAGATAACCCGGCAGCCAGAACAGATAGAACCACCAGACCGGATCGATCAGGAATCTGCCCAAAGCATAACACCAGGTTTCGCGTAGCAAGAGCAGCCTGCCCCAGCCGACCCTGACCGCGCTATCGGCCGGATCCTGACGGATCCAGGCCAATTCGCCCGGCGTGACTTTCGGATTTTGTTCGGGGTGGCGATAGAATTTCGACCATGCTGCCAGCCACGCCACGCCGAACAGGCCGGTGATGAAAAAGGCCACGCGCCAGCCGAACCACAGCACCAGTGCGGGCACCAGCAATGGCGTGATGATCGCGCCGACATTGGCACCGGCATTGAACAGGCCGATCGCCAGCGCGCGTTCGCGTTGCGGAAACCAGTCGGCGACTGCGCGGATACCGGCGGGATAATTGCCGGACTCGCCCAGCCCCAGCGCGAAACGCGCCCCGGCAAATGAGGCGACTCCGACCGCAAGGCCATGCGCCATGTGGCCGACCGTCCAGACCAGGATTGCATAGATATAGCCCAGGCGCGCGCCGATCAGGTCGACCACCCGGCCAAAGCCGATATAGCCCAGCGCATAGGCCATCTGGAACCAGAAGATGATTGTCGCAAAATCGCTCTCGTTCCAGCCGAATTGCGCGGTCATCGTGGGCTTGAGCACGCCGATCATCTGACGGTCGACATAGTTGACGGCGGTCGCGCCGAACAGCAGCGCGCAGACCACCCAGCGCTGCCGTCCGGCTTTGGCGTTGGGCGGTGCGATCTCGGCCTGGTGCGTCATGCCCGTTGGCGTGCCGTTCACAACGTGACGCCGCGCCGCCAGATGGCGATGGCGCGCTGGTTGTGGGATTCGGCAGCCGTCCGCTCACCGCTGGCAATGGCGATCAGGCGGCCAAGGAAAGCGGTATCCGCCTTTGCCTGTCCGTCATCGAGCGCAACCGCTGCATCGAAATCGATCCAGTGCGGCTTGGCCATGGCCAGCGCATGGTTCGAGGCGACTTTGACCGTCGGCACCGGGAAACCGAGCGGCGTCCCGCGTCCGGTGGTAAACAGCACCAGGGTTGCCCCGGCCGCCGTCAGCGCGGTCGAGGAAATGGCATCGTTGCCCGGCGCTTCGAGCAAGGCGAGGCCGCCAAGCGGCGCCGGCGCCCCATAGTCGACCACCGCGCAGAGCGCCGCGCCGCCCGCTTTTTGCACCGCGCCCAGCGACTTTTCCTCCAGCGTGGTGATCCCGCCAACCAGATTGCCCGGAGAGGGATTTTCCGAAACCGGCAGGCCCTGATCGAGATAATAGCGTTTGAACCGGTTGATCAGCGCAGCGGCGCTGTCAAAGGTCGCCTGGTCGCGCGCGCCGTCGAGCAGGGCCTGCTCCGCGCCGAATATCTCGGGGATTTCGGTCAGGATGGGGGTGCCACCCGCAGCCGCCAGCAACTCGCTGAAACGACCGAGCAGCGGATTGGCGGTCAGCCCGGAAAGCCCGTCCGACCCCCCGCACTTGAGGCCCACGACCAGTGCCGACAGCGGCAGTTCGACACGTTCGGCCTGTGCTGCCTGCGCGACCAGCGCATCGATCAGCGCGGCCGCCTCGGCCAGTTCGTCACCGACGCTTTGCGACGACAAAGTGCGCACTTTGGCCCGTGCCGGTTCGGGGATCAGATCGATCAACCCGTCGATCTGGTTCGACTCGCAGCCCAGACCCAGGATCAACACCCCGGCGGCATTGGGATTGGCGGCAAGTCCCGCCAGCACCGCGCGCGTGCCGGACAGATCATCGCCCAGTTGCGAACAGCCATGAGGGTGCGCAAACGCATGGATTCCGTCAATCCTGCCCGCAGCGATCAGCGCGGCATGGCGATCTTGCGCGGCGCGGGCAATCTGTTCGGCGGTCAGGCCGACGCAGCCGACCGTCGGCAGAATCCAGATCTCGTTGCGCGTTGCGGCGCGGCCATCGCCGCGCAGATAGCCGCGCCAGACCGCACCGTGCCCATCGCCCGTGCGAACTCCTTTGCCGGCCCCGGCTGTATAGGCGAGTTCACCCACCAGTGCAGTGGCAAGGTTGTGGGTATGGACGTGTTCACCCGCCGCGATGGCCGCCGTGGCCGTGCCGATCGACTGGCCATATTTGCGCACCGTCGCTCCGGCGGCATGGGGTTCAAGCGCGATCTTGTGCCCTTGCGGAATCGCTTCGAGCGCAGTGATCGTGGCCCCGCCTGCCGGCAGCGTCTCGCCGCTGGCGATCGCGCGCAGCGCAACCGCCACCGAATCCTTTGGGTGTACACGGATCAAAGCCGGAGCGGTGGTCATAGCTCTCCCTCGAATTACCGGCGCACTCGCACCGCGAAATGCGCATGGCGCTTCTTTCCGGCATTTGGTAACCGGTGTCAATTGCCACTGTCCTTGCAACGCCGTCCCGGCAAAGGCAAGTGTGCAAGCGCAAGACCAGGGGGACCATCAGTGCCAGCCAGAGAGCCCAAGCCGACGATCAACGATGTCGCACGACTTGCCGGTGTCTCGAAAAAGACTGTCAGCCGGGTGATCAACAAGTCGCCGCTGCTCAACCAGGCAACGCGCGAGAAGATCCAGGCGGTGATCACCGATCTGGGCTATGTCCCCAATCCGCAGGCGCGTGCCCTGGCGCTGCGGCGCAATTTTCTGATCGGCCTGATCCACGACAACCCGAATGCCCAGACCGTGCTGACAGTGCAGGAAGGGATGCTGGACGAGCTGCGCGGCACCGAATTCGCGCTCGTCGTGCATCCGGTGGACCGCAAAAGCCCGCATTTCCTGGCAGATATCGGCCATTTTATCGAGCAGCAGCGGCTCCATGGCATCTATATCATGCCACCGGTGTCCGAGAACGAGGATTTCGTGAAGCTGTGCCGCGCATTGGGCTGTCACTATGTGCGGATGGGATCGCCGCGCATGGATGACGACGCGCATCTGGTCGCATCGAACGACCGCGAGGCGGTGCGCGAGGCCGTGGAATATCTGATCGGCCTGGGGCACCGCCGCATCGCGCATGTCGCCGGACCGGGCGGGTTTCGCTCGGCATTCGAGCGTGAGGCAGGTTTGCGCGACGCGCTGGCCGCGCATGGCCTCGATCTGCCCGAGGGGGCGGTCGTGCGGGGCCATTACACGTTTGAGTCGGGCCATGCCGCCGCACGGCAATTGCTGAAGATCGATCCGCGGCCGACGGCAATTTTTGCCGCCAACGACGAAATGGCCGCGGCCGTGCTGCATGCCGCGCGCGAGATCGGCCTCGACGTGCCGGGTGACCTGTCGATCCTTGGCTTTGACGATACGCCGATTGCCGCGCATGTCTGGCCGCCGCTGTCCACGGTCGGATGGCCGATCCGCGCAATGGCACGGGCGGCGGCGCTCAAGCTGATCCATCCGGACACAGCGGGCGAACAGAGATCGTTTTTTCGATCCGAACTTGTCCTGCGTGCATCGACCGGCCCCGCTCCGGCATAGGCCGGTCGCGTCATGTCGATGCGCGCGATCATTGACACCGGTTTCCCACACCCGCTAACAGATCGACATGATGGACGGCGCTTCGAACGACACACTGCGCGGTGCAATAACCGGTTCCGGGCACGTGGCCTGTTTTGGCGAGCTTCTGCTCCGCTTTGCGACGCCACCGGGACGCATGATCGCCGATGCGCAATCGCTGGACCTGGTGATCGGCGGGGCCGAGGCCAATGTTGCCGTCGCCCTCGTCGCGATGGGGCATGAGGCGCGCTTTGTCGGCAGGGTGCCCGACAATCCGCTGGGCGCAAAGGCGCGCGCCGCGCTGGCGGGTGCCGGCGTCGACGTGCGGGCCTTGCGCGCCGGGTCGGGGCGCATGGGGCTGTATTTTCTTGAAACCGGCGGCTCGCTGCGCCCCTCGACAATCACCTATGACCGCGCCGGCTCGGCGTTTTCGACCGCGCGTCCGCAGGATTTCGACTTTGTCGCCGCACTCGACGGCGCGGCTTTGCTCCACCTTTCCGGCATCACCCCCGCACTCGGGCCACAAGGCGTGGACCTTGCCCGTGCGGCCATCGCGGCGGCGCAAGCAGCGGGCGTACCCATCGCCTTTGACTGCAATTTCCGCGCGCAGTTGTGGGCGGCGTGGGACAGCAACCCGCGCGCAATCCTGCACGAACTGGTCGACAACGCGACGATCCTGTTCGGCAACCACCGCGACATGACGCTGCTGCTGCAACACCCTTTCCCGGGCAAGGGCCACGAAGCGGTCGCGGCGGCGTTTGCCGCGTTCCCGCGGTTGCGGGTGATGGCATCGACCACACGCCAGGCGGTGACGCAGACGCACCACCTCGTGTCGGCGCGGGTCGATCTGCGCGACGACCGCCACCAGACCGCCAAAATCGCCGTGACCGACATCGTCGACCGGATCGGATCGGGCGACGCCTTTGCGGCGGGCGTGCTGACCGGCTGGCTCGAAGGCGGCGATGCTCGGCAGATGGCCGAGCTTGGCCTCGCCATGAATGTGCTCAAACATTCGCTCCACGGCGACTGGCTGCGCCTGCCGCGTGCCGAGATCGCGGCGTTCACCGGCAACAGCGGCGATGTCCGGCGCTGACGCGCCCGCATGACTTGACTTCCAGCACTTGCTTGACAGCGCAGGCGCGCTTGTGTCAGGAAAAATGACACCGGTTACCCAAGCCAACAAGTGCGCGCTGAACTTCGCGCCGAAAGATTGAATCGCCGATTTTTTTGGGAGTTGCGCCGCCATGACGCGTGAATTGAAATTGCACCCCGACCGTTTGTTTCCGACCGATCCGGCGGTTCGCGCCATTGCGCGAGGATTGTATGCCGACGTCGCGCACTTGCCGATTCTCAGCCCGCATGGGCATACCGACCCGATCTGGTTTGCCGAAAATCAACCGTTCGGCAACGCGGCCGAACTGCTGCTGCGTCCCGATCACTATCTGTTTCGGATGCTCTATTCGCAAGGGTTGCGGCTGGAGGATCTCGGCATTGGCGCGCATCGGGCAACCTATGACCCACGCCGCGCCTGGCGCATGCTGGCCGAAAACTGGCACCTGTTTCGCGGCACGCCCTCGCGGATCTGGTCCGATTGGGTGTTTGCCGAAGTATTCGGCATTAAGGTGGTGCTGAGCGGCGAAACCGCCGATTTCTATTACGACACCATCACCGAAACGCTGGCCACCGACGCCTTTCGCCCGCGCGCGCTGTTCGACCGTTTCAACATCGAAGCGATCGCCACGACTGAAAGCCCGCTCGACGATCTGGCGCATCATGCCAAAATCATGGCCGACAATGCCAGCGGCGCGTGGGCCGGGCGGGTGATCACCGCCTATCGCCCCGATCCGGTGATCGATCCAGAATTCGACGGGTTCCGCGCCAATTTGCAGCGCTTCAGCGAAATTACCGGCGAGGACTGCCTGACCTGGTCCGGCTATCTTGCCGCCCACCGCCAGCGCCGCGCCTTTTTTGCCGCCCATGGCGCGACCAGCACCGACCACGGCCACCCGACCGCGCAGACCGCCGACTTGTCTGCGGCCGACGCGCAAGCCCTGTTCGACAAAGTCGCCAAAGGCACGTTTACGCCCGCCGACGCCGAACTGTTCCGCGCGCAAATGCTGACCGAGATGGCCGGCATGAGCCTGGACGACGGCCTCGTCATGCAGATCCATCCCGGATCGTTCCGCAATCACAACCACCTGGTGTTTGCGGAATTCGGCCGCGACAAGGGCGCCGATATTCCGATGCGCACCGACTATGTCCATGCGCTAAAGCCCCTGCTCGACCGGTTCGGCAACGAAGCCGCGCTGTCGATCATCCTGTTTACGCTCGACGAAAGCAGCTACGCCCGCGAACTGGCGCCGCTCGCCGGGCATTATCCGTGCCTGAAGCTCGGACCCCCGTGGTGGTTCCACGACAGCCCGGAAGGCATGCGCCGGTTTCGCCACGCCACCACGGAAACGGCCGGCTTTTACAACACCGTCGGCTTTAACGACGACACGCGGGCGTTCCTGTCGATCCCGGCACGCCACGATGTCGCGCGGCGGATCGATTGCGGATTCCTGGCACAGATGGTTGCCGAACATCGCATCGCCGATTGGGAAGCGGCCGAAGTCGCGCGCGACCTGGCCTATAATCTCGCCAAGCAGGCCTACAGACTGTGACCCGCCTGAGCCCGGTTGGCCTGCCCGGCCATGTCGCCCTGCCCGGCTATGACCGGGCGGCAACGCAGATCGGCATCGTCCATTTCGGCCTGGGTGCGTTCACCCGCGCCCATCAGGCCTGGTATACCGATGCGGCAATGGAACGCGACGGTGGCGACTGGCTGATAGCCGGGGTTTCGTTGCGCTCTGCCGATGTTGCAGCCCAGTTGAACCCGCAAGGCGGACTTTACACGCTGGCGCAGAAATCGGGCGCCGGCATCGATCTGCGCGTAATCGGCAGCGTCGCCGAAGTGATCGTTGCATCGCATGATGCAGCGCGGATCGTCGATCTGCTCGCCGCGCCGGCGACCCGGATCGTGACCTTCACCATCACCGAAAAGGGCTATTGCCGCGCCACCGATGGCAGCCTGGATCACGCCCTGGCCGGCGAGGGCAGCGTCTATCGCTTCTTGCGCGACGGGCTGGCGCGGCGCCGGGCGGCGGGCACCCCAGGGCTGACTTTGCTGTCGTGCGACAATCTGGCGGACAACGGGCATCAGCTCAAACGCCTGCTGGCAGACTATCTTGCGGCGCACGATCCGGCGCTGGGCACCTGGACGATGCAGCATTGCACGTTCCCGTGCAGCATGGTCGACCGCATCGTGCCCGCCACCACCGAGGCGGATCGGGCCGAAGTCGAGGCGACACTCGGCTTGCGCGACGAAGGCGTGGTGGTCACGGAACCGTTCAGCCAATGGGTGATCGAGGATGCCTTTGCCGGCGCGCGCCCGGCCTGGGAACACGTCGGGGCGCAGATCGTGCGCGATGTGGCACCCTATGAAACCGCCAAGCTGCGCATGCTGAACGGCGCGCATTCGGCGCTGGCCTATCTGGGGCTGCGCGCGGGCCATACTTACGTCCACGAGGCAGTGCGCGACCCCGCACTGCGCGCGCTGGCGCTCCGCCTGATGCTGCAAGAGGCGGCCCCGACGATTGCACCCGCGCCGGGGCTTGACCTTGCCGATTATGCGCAATCGCTGATCGAACGCTTCGAAAACCCGGCGCTGGGCCACCGCCTGATCCAGATCGCCATGGACGGCAGCCAGAAGATTCCCCAGCGCTGGCTGGCGACGCTGGGTGAAAATCAGCGGGAAGAGCGGCAATGTCCGGCAATCCTGACTGCCATCGGCGCCTGGCTGGCCCATATCGGTGGCGCAAACAGCGCAAAGTGGGGCAAAGTCGATGACCCACGCGCGGACGAACTCGCACACGCGTGGGAGCGCGGGGGCATCAAGGCCATATTCGCGACGGACGGCCTGATACCGAGCGATTGGCAGCCAACGGTCGCGGACTTTGCTGCCATTGCCGATAGTATGGCGGCCTGACGCAGTCACTCGGGCGCCCGATCACCGGCGTGCCTGGCGGAAGCGCCAGGTGCCGACCGGCAGCCACGCGCCATCGACGACCCGATGAACCGCCAGCGCGGGAATGACAGTGTCGACCGCGCGCCATGAAGTGCCGAGCGCGCGTTGCAGCGCACGCGCGGTCGGGCGGTCGACCTTGTTCTGGATCGTGACATGCAGGCGCAGCGGGACCGCATCGCCGCCGGTCAACAGGCCGTGGAAATGGTCGGCAACGCCGTCGCGCAACACGACAAGGTCGGGACTGAGCACCCCGAGCGCGGTCCCGCTGTCGAGATCGATGACCCGATCGATGCAGGCGCGTGGCGGCGGGGTTTGTGCCGTGAGCGCAGCGAGGTGCTGGATCAGCTCTGCTGACACCATGCCGGGTATCGCATGGAACAGCGTGCAATGGGCCGGGACGCGATTGCGTTCGGGGGGATAATGCGTGCGGCGCAAGGCATCGAGCCGCGCCTGCACCGCGTCGGGCAGGACCGCCAACACGATATGGGGCGTACGGTCCGCAGCCGTCATTGGCAGGAGCGAAAGTGGGCGGGAACACTCGGCCACGCCTCAAGACCGTGGATGGAGGCTTCGGCAAAGGCCGGAATGTTCCCGCATTCAAGACCTGACCAGATTATGGTGTCGGCCTGCGAAACAATGCTTATGGGAAAACCCCTAAGCAAATCGTTAACACGGGGTGGAATTTGTTTGGGGTCGGACCGCCCGCCCGCAAACACGCTTCACATTTCCCCGCGCGCGCGGCGGATGGCGAACCATTTGGCGACATTGGCGTTGTGCTGATCGAGCGTGTCGGCAAAGACGTGCCCCTTGTTGCCGTCGGCGACCATGTACAGCGCGCGCGTGTCGGCCGGATCGAGCACCGCCGCAATGCTGGCGCGGCTGGGGTTGGTGATCGGCCCCTTGGGCAGGCCGGTCATGGCATAAGTGTTATAGCCGTTGACCGCGTGGATTTCGGATTCGCGTATTCTGCGCCCGAGTGGGCGGCCCTGCGTGATCGGATAGATGATCGTCGGGTCGGCCTGCAGTTTCATTCCCTGCCGCAGGCGGTTCGAATAGAGCCCGGCGACCATGCGGCGTTCGCCGGGTTTGCCGGTTTCCTTTTCGACGATCGAGGCCAGAATCACCGCCTCCTGCGGGGTCTTGGCCACGGTGCGCGGCGATCGCCTGGCCCACAAGTCCGCCAGCGTCTGCGCCATCGCCTTTTGCATGCGCGCAATCACCGCCGCGCGCGGTTCGCCGCGCTGATAGTCATAACTGTTGGGCAGGATGCTGCCTTCGGCGGGCAGCGCGGCCTGGCCGGTCAACATCGGCTGCGCCATCAGTTTTTCCAGCACCAGCACCGAGGGCATGCCTTCGGGAACGGTGAACAGCCGCCGGATCACGCCTGCGGTGCCTTGCAGAATGGCCAGCACTTGCGCGCCGCTGGCGTGGGCGGGAATCATGAATTCGCCCGCTTTCAGCCCGCCGGAATGACCAAGCAGCCGTGCCCGTGCCCGAAACGTCGCGGCCGAGGCGACCACGCCATCGGCCTCGAGTTCCTGGGCAACGCTGACCATGCCGGCGCCTTCGGAAACGACAAACGGCACATCGTGCGCCAGCGGCCCCGGCCCGTACCAGCCCCACAGGAAATGCACGCCATAGCCCAGCACGATCGCGATGGCCGCGATCACCGCCCATTGCGTCCCGCTCAACCGGACTTTTCGCCTGAAACGACCGCGCGCCATCGTTTAGTGCCTGATCATGATTCGGCCTGCCGGATCATCAAATCACCCGGCAGGATCATAAGCCTTAAGGATCAGGCTGGCATTGGTTCCGCCGAACCCGAACGAATTGTTCAGCACCGCCTTGACCTTGCGCTTCCTGGCGACCAGCGGCACCAGATCGACGCCTTCGCAGCCCTCGCTCGGATTGTCGAGGTTGAGCGTCGGCGGCACGATCTGGTCGCGCATCGCCAGGATGCAGAAGATCGATTCGACCGCACCCGCGCCGCCAAGCAAATGCCCGATCGCGGATTTGGTGCTGCTCATCGAAGCGCCGCCCAGATCGTCGCCCAGCACGCGCTTGATCGCGGCGAGTTCGATCGTGTCGGCCATTGTCGAAGTGCCATGGGCGTTGACATAGTCGATGTCGCCCGGCCCCATCCCGGCCTTCCTCAGCGCCATGCGCATCGCCAGTTCGGCGCCCTTGCCCTCCGGGTGCGGCGCGGTGACGTGATAGGCATCCCCCGACAGCCCATAGCCGACCACTTCGGCATAGATTTTTGCGCCGCGTGCCCTGGCATGTTCAAGTTCTTCGAGCACGACCACGCCGGCGCCCTCGCCCATGACGAAGCCGTCGCGATCGCGGTCGTAAGGGCGACTGGCCTGTTCGGGACGGTCGTTGAACGAGCAGTTGAGCGCACGCGCCTGTGCGAACCCGGCCACCCCGAGCGGATTGATCGTCGATTCCGCGCCGCCTGCCAGCATCACGTCGGCATCGTCGTCCCTGATCATCCGCGCGGCATCGCCGATCGAGTGCGCGCCGGTCGAACACGCGGTGACCACCGCATGGTTTGGCCCCATCAGCCCGTACTTGATGCTCACCTGCCCCGAAATCAGGTTGATCAACCGGCCGTGGACGAAATGCGGCGAAACGCGCGACGGCCCCTTTTCGTGGAGCACGATCGATTCGCTCTCGATACCGGGCAACCCGCCGATCCCCGAGCCGATCGAGCAGCCGGTGCGCAACTTCAAGGCATCGTCCATGCCGACCAGGCCGGCATCTTCGAGCGCCTGGCCCGCGGCATCGATGCCATAGACGATGAACGGATCGACCTGACGCTGAACCTTGTGATCGACCCGCAGCGACGGATCGAAGCCATATTCATGATCGGCCGGCTTTACCTCGCAGGCGATGCGGCATTTGTAGCCGGTGGCATCGAACCGGGTGATCGGCCCTGCGCCGGATTTGCCGGCAATCAGGTTTGCCCAGACGGTTTCGACGTCCGCACCCAGCGGGGTAACCAGGCCAAGACCGGTGACAACGACACGACGCATTGATTTCTCCGGAAAAAGAAACAGGCTCAGCCCGCGAAAAGGGCCGAGCCTGCTTTTACACTCCCCTTCTTACCCCGCGCCATTGTGGACGACGCGTGCCGCACCGGGCACAAGGCCCGGCGGGCATGGGGAGTTCAGGCTGATCAGCCCTTGTTTTCGTCGATGTATTTGATCGCGTCGGCGACGGTGGCGATTTTTTCAGCCGCGTCGTCGGGGATCTCGACACCGAATTCTTCTTCGAACGCCATCACCAGCTCGACGATATCGAGCGAATCGGCGCCAAGATCGTCGATAAAGCTGGCGTCTTCAGTGACCTTGTCGGCCTCGACGCCGAGGTGCTCGACAACGATCTTCTTAACGCGGTCGGCGGTATCGCTCATTCGATATGTCCCTTCAGACGAAACAGGGTGGTTCTACCATTCAGCGAAACGCCCTAATGGGCGCAACGCCTGCTGGCAAGTGGGAGACGTTGCGCCAACGCAGGAAGCCGGTCTGCGCGGCGCCGCCGGTCAGCTTTTTACCGGCTCTGCCACGCGAATCGACAGTTCGCGCAACTGCCGCGGCTCGGCCGGTGCGGGGGCGCCCATCAGCAGGTCTTCGGCACGCTGATTCATCGGAAACAGCGAGATTTCGCGCAAGTTCTGCGCCCCGCACAACAGCATGACGATGCGATCGACCCCGGCGGCCATCCCGCCGTGCGGCGGCGCGCCATACTGGAACGCGCGGTACAGCCCGCCAAAGCGCTCCTCGACATCGGCCTTGGTCAGTCCGACAATCTCGAACGCACGGACCATCGTATCCGGGCTCTGGTTGCGGATCGATCCCGAGGCGATTTCAAAGCCGTTGCACACCAGATCGTACTGGAACGCCTTGATCGTCAGCGGGTCGGCCTCGTTCAGCGCGGCGATCCCGCCCTGCGGCATCGAGAACGGGTTGTGGGCGAATTCGACCTTCTTGTTGTCTTCATCCCATTCATAGAACGGGAAATCGACGATCCAGCACAGGCGGAAGGCATCGGCTTCGATCAGGCCAAGCTGATCGGCGGCACGGTTGCGGGCAAGACCCGCGAGCTTGGCCGCCTGTTCGGGCTTGCCGGCGGCAAAGAACAGACCGTCATCGGCGCCGAGGCCCAGTTCGGCATAGAGCGCTGCCATCCCCTCCGGCCCGTGGTTCTTGGCGATGGGGCCCCCGAATTCGCCCGCCTTGCGCGTGACATAGCCCAGACCGGCGTGGCCTTCGGCGCGGGCCCATTCGTTCATGTCGTCAAAGAACTTGCGGCTCTTGTCCGCCGTGCCGGGCGCGGGGATCGCGCGCACCACGCCGCCGCTGCCGACGATGCGTTCGAACAGGCCAAAGCCCGACTTGGCAAAATGGTGCGACACGTCGGTGATGATCAGCGGATTGCGCAGATCGGGCTTGTCAGAGCCGTATTTCAGCATCGCCTCGTCATAGGCAATGCGCGGAAACGCACCCGACGGGGTGACCGCGCGGCCGTCGGCAAATTCTTCGAAAATGCCGCCGATCACCGGCTCCATCGTTTCCCAGACTTCTTCCTGGCTGACAAAGCTCATTTCCAGGTCGAGCTGGTAGAATTCGCCCGGCAGGCGGTCGGCGCGCGGGTCTTCGTCGCGGAAACACGGCGCGATCTGGAAATAGCGGTCGAACCCGGCGACCATCAGCAGTTGCTTGTACTGCTGCGGCGCCTGGGGCAGCGCATAGAACTTGCCGGCATGGATGCGGCTGGGCACCAGAAAGTCGCGCGCGCCTTCGGGGCTCGACGCGGTCAGGATCGGCGTCGAATATTCGGTAAACCCGATCGCCTCCATCCGCCGGCGCATCGCCGAAATGACCTTTGTCCGCCGCACGATGTTGGCGTGCAGCGTGTCGCGGCGCAAATCGAGAAAGCGATAGCGCAGGCGGATATCCTCGGGATATTCCTGTTCGCCCGCGACCGGCATCGGCAATTCCTCGGCCGCCGACAGCACGGTCGCACTGCGGGCATAGACTTCGATCGCGCCGGTCGACAGGTTGGCATTGACGGTCCCGGCCGCGCGCGCCTTGACCAGGCCGTCGATGGTCACCACGCTTTCGACGCGGATGCCTTCCAGCACGGCCAGCGCCGGGCTGTCGGCATCGGCCACGATCTGGGTCAGCCCGTAATGGTCGCGCAGATCGACGAACAGCACGCCGCCGTGATCGCGCTTGCGATGCACCCAACCCGACAGACGGACGGTCTGGCCGACGGTATCGGGCGTCAGGGCACCGCAAGTGTGGGAACGATAGGGATGCATCGAAGGTCTTTCCAAAACGCCCGTATTAAGGCAGTGATTTGTTTATGGAGTGCGGCACCGGCCCGCTCCCCCACCCGACCACCCGACGATCGTACCCTGACGGGCGATCGGGTGGGGGAGCGGGCCGGTGCCGCACTTCAAACACATGCGCGGCCAAGAGGCGATGGCCGCGTTTTTGTCAAGCCGCCGCCCCCGGACGGGGGTACCCCAAAGAGCCTGTTTCGCCGCCATAGGCGCGTGAAGATTGGCCGAGAAGAAAAAAGACCGATGAAGATCCATCCGCTGATCAACACGTCCGAGGCGCTGGCCGACATCTGCGCGCGCCTGTCCAAAGCCGAATTCGTCGCTGTCGACACCGAATTCATGCGCGAAAACACCTATTGGCCCGAACTGTGCCTGGTGCAGATCGCCGATGACAAGGAAGCCGCCGCGATCGATCCGATGGCGCCGGGGATCGACCTGACGCCGCTGCTCAACCTGCTGGTCGACAACGAAGACGTGCTCAAGGTGTTTCACGCCGGCGGTCAGGATGTGGAAATCATCTACAACCTGACCGGGCGCACCCCGCACCCGATTTTCGACACCCAGATCGCGATGATGGCGATCAGCCAGTCCGAACAGATCGGCTATTCCAATCTGGTAGAGGCCTGGCTGGGCTTTTCGGTCGACAAGGGCGCGCGCTTTACCGACTGGTCGCGCCGCCCGCTGACCGAGCGGCAGATCGAATATGCGATCGGCGACGTCACGCACCTGTCAAAGATTTTCCCGCGCATGCTGAAGCGCCTGATCAAGACCGGGCGCGGCGAATGGCTGGATATCGAGATGGAGCGGCTGGCCGACCCGGCGCATTATCGCAACGACCCCGAACAGGTCTGGCTGAAAATCCGCCCGCCCAGCCGCAACCACGCCGTGCTGGGCCGGTTGAAAGCACTGGCGGCCTGGCGCGAGACCGAGGCGATGGACAAGAACATTCCGCGTGGCCGGATCATGCGCGACGAGACACTGGCCGACCTTGCCAGCCATCCGCCGCGCGAACAGGCCGACCTTGCCAAAGTGCGCGGGCTGTCAAGCGGCTGGCGTGACAACGAAATCGGCCGGCGGCTGATGCAGTGCATCACCGATGCGAAGCCGTTGACCGATGCCGAACTGCCGCCGCGCCCTCCGCGCGGCGCGCCGCTGGGCAAGGAAGGCGCGCTCGTCGCCGATCTGTTGAAGCTGTTGCTCAAGATCAGGGGCCGCGAGATCGACATTGCCGCCCGCCTGCTGGCCCGCGCCGACGATCTGGAAGCGCTCGCCGCCGGGCAGCGCAAGGGCCTGGCGATCCTCGAAGGCTGGCGGTATGAACAATTCGGCCGCGACGCGCTCGAACTGGTCGAAGGGCGGCTGGCCTTTGCGGTCGTGCGCGGCAAGCTGAAAATGGCGCATATCGACGATATCGGCAACGACGGCCCCGCCAACGCCGAACCCGTTGCCGAACTCGAAGCCGACGAGACGTTCAAACCGATCGACAGCGACGATTTCCCCGAGGACATCCCGGAGAATGGCGGCCAAGGCTGATGTCGATCTATCAGCCGACGCTCAAACAGTTGCAATACCTCGTCGCGCTGCACGAACACGGCCATTTCGGGCGTGCGGCAGAGGCCTGTTTCGTGTCGCAATCCACGCTGTCGGCCGGGTTGCGAGAGCTTGAATCGCTGCTCGACGTGGTGCTGGTCGAACGCACCCGGCGGGTGGTGCGGTTTACCCCGCTGGGCAACCAGGTCGTGGCCAAGGCGCATCGCCTGTTGCGCGAAGCAGAGGAACTGTCGGAACTGGTGCAGTCGCACGGCGTCCCGCTGGCGGGCGAATTGCGGATGAGCGTGATCCCGACGATCGCGCCGTTCCTGTTGCCGCGCATCCTGCCCCGGCTGCGCGCCGAACGTCCGCAGCTGCGGCTGTTTCTGCGCGAAGAGCCAAGCGCCGCCGCGATCGAGTCGCTGCACCACGGCCGGGCCGATTGCGTGCTGCTGGCGCTGCCGTTCGCCACCGGCGACGTCGAGATCGAGCACTTGTTCAACGATGCGTTGCTGGTGGCATTTCCGTTCGATGATCCGCGCGACCCGCCGATGCAGATCATCCCGTCGACAATCGATGAAAATCGGCTGCTGCTGCTGGAAGACGGGCATTGCCTGAAAGAGCATGCATTGGCGGCGTGCAACCGCCCCGAACTGCGCGCCAGCGCGACAATGATCGGCACGTCGCTGCACACGCTGGTGCAAATGGTCGACAACGGTCTTGGCCTGACCATGCTGCCCGAAATGGCAATCAACGCCGGCATCCTGACCGGCACGCGCATCGTCGCCCGCCCGCTGTCCAGCGATCACGCCTTTCGCCAGATCGCACTGGTCTGGCGCCGCAATTCGCCACGGGGCGAGGAGTTCAAGCTGTTGGCGGAGGAGTTGCGTGCCGGCTAGATCTGGACAGCAGACCGACAGGCATTTGATTTACAAAAGATCCGTTCGCGCTGAGCCCGTCGAAGCACGCGCACCGGGGTTTGCCAAGTTGCGCGCGCAATGGCGCCCAGATCGCCTGCTGCGCGCGTGCTGCGACAGGCGCAGCACGCACGGATCATTATGTTTTTTCTGGAAAAAAGCCGGGTTATCGACGAGCCAAGCAGTGACCCGCCGCTCAATCCATGTGTTTCAACCCGACGCGCAGATAGTCCCAGCCGGTGATCACGGTCAGCGCCGCCGCCGTCCACAGCGTGGTCAGGCCGACGGTGTGCGGCACATTCATTGCGATGCCGCCGGCGACCAAAGTCCAGCCGGGCAAGGCGCGTCCGAGAATCAGCGAACCCAAAGCCACCATCTGCGCGGTGGTCTTCCACTTGGCGAGTTTTGACACTGGCACAGAGACTTGCACCTGGCCGAGAAATTCGCGCAGACCCGACACCGTGATCTCGCGCAGCAGGATGACCAGCCCGGCAATGACGTGCAGCGATCCGACATAGGGCCCGGTCAGCACACCCCGCGCCGCCAGCACCAGAATGACCGCCGCGACCATGATCTTGTCGGCGATGGGATCGAGGAAAATGCCGAGTTTTGAAACGGTTCCCTGCGCCCGCGCGACATAGCCGTCGAAATAGTCGGTGATTCCCATCAGGCAATAGATGGCAAAGCCCAGGCCATAGCCCAGCGGCCAATCCGGCCACCACAGCAGGCAAACCAGCACGGGCACCGTGACGATCCGCGACAGCGTCAGTATATTGGCCAGGCTCAGCATCGTCACAGCCCATATCGCTTTGCGCGCCGCATGCAAACATCGCTCTTGCCCCCCCCGCGCATCCCGCTAAGGGTTTCGCCAAATGGGGATGCCAACCGGGGTTTGATGACCACCAACACCAATCTGATCGGCCAGCGCCGCTTTCTTCCGCTGTTTGTCACCCAGTTGCTCGGGGCGTTCAACGACAACCTGTACAAGAATGCGATGCTGTTGTTCGTGGTCTACAGCATCTATGATTCCGAAGCGCAGGAGGCGCGATTTTCCGCGATCGCGTCCGGCATGTTCATCCTGCCGTTTTTCCTGCTGTCGGCGCTGGCCGGGCAACTGGCCGACATGCGCGACAAGGCGCGGCTGATCCGCATTATCAAGACTTGCGAAGTGGGTATCATGCTGGTCGGCGGCTGCGGGCTGCTGCTGGCGTGGCAGCGGTTTTCGGTCGAGACGCTGGCGATCCCGCTGATGCTGGCGGCGTTGCTGGCCATGGGCGTGCATTCGTCGTTCTTTGGCCCGATCAAATACGCGATCCTGCCGCAGCATCTGCATCCCGACGAAGTGCTGGCCGGCACCGGACTGGTCGAGGCGGGGACTTATATCGCCATTCTGGCGGGCACCATTCTGGCCGGATTTATCGCGGTGCAGTGGGCGGCGCTGGCCGTGGTGGCGACCGCACTGATCGGCCGGATCGCGGCGCAAAGCGTGCCGCCCGCGCCGCCGATGATGGCGGCACAGCCGATCGATTACAACATCGTCCGGTCCTCGATCAATCTGGTGCGCATGACCGCGCGCCACCCGCGCGTGTTCCTGGCCATTTCGGCGATCAGCATGTTCTGGGCGGTCGGCGCGGTGCTGTTCATCCAGTTTCCGCCGCTGGCAAAGAATGTCCTGGGCGCCAGCAAGAGCGTGGCCAGTCTGTTCCTGGTGATTTTTTCGATCGGGATCGCGATCGGATCGGTGTCGATCAACCGGCTGCTCTGCGGCAAAGTGTCGGCGCGCTATGGGCCCTTGTCGGTCATGATCATGGCCGGCTTTATCGTCGCGTTCGACTTTGTCTGCCGGCAATGGCCGTCGCTCGGGCACGATCATCTGCTCAACGCCTGGACGTTCATGCATGAACCGCTGGCAATCCCGTTGCTGGCGACGCTGTTGGGCATCGCCGTCGCCGGCGGCATGTTCGTGGTGCCGCTTTATGCGTTTCTGACCACGGTGGTGGAAAAATCGGAAACCTCGCGCACGATCGCCGCCAACAATATCGTCAATTCGGGCGCGATGGTTGTCGGTTCCGTCATCGCCGTCAGCCTGAGCGCAGGCGGCGTGGCGATCGTTCACCAGTTGCTGCTGGGCGCGGCGATGTGTTCGGTCTCGGCCGTGCTGGCCTGGCGGCTGTACCGTGTCGAACTGGCGCACGAGGGCGAGATCGAACACACCTTTTGAAGGTTTTCGACGTTACGTCAGGAACATCTGCAACGCGATGAAACCAGCGCAATAGGCCAGCAGAAAGTCGCGCACATCCTGCGCGGTCGCGTGCCGCCAGTTCAGCGGCGGCGACCGCGACGGTGCGCGCGCCATCGCCGCTTCGACCTCGGGCTCGTGCCGGGGCATCGGCGCATTCAGCCGGGCGCGCACACCGCCGGGCAGGTTGCGACGAAACGCATGGGGCTGGCCGGGTTGTCCCGGCACGCGATGGCTGGTGATCATGTCACCGGCTTTAACGATTTGTTAACTATTTTTGCAGCCCCTAACGGGGGAAAAGCAGGGCCGTTCAGAAAGGGGACAGTCTCCTGTGTGGTGGATACGAAGTTCGCCCAGCTTGACCGCGTCATGCCGGACTTGATTCAGCATCCATCACGCCACCGGAACGGCGGTCTTTGGGGAGCGATGGACCCCGGATCATGTTGTCCGGGGTGACGGCCTGATAATGGTGTGCACGTCAGATCGGCGTTCTGGATTAGATCAGCCCACCGGCCATTTCGAGAATCAGCGTCCATTCAGTCGGCCGCACCGCCGAAACCGACAGCCGCGACTGGCGCAGCAGGTCCATCTCGGCCAGCGCCGGGGTCGCCCTGATCGTCGCCAGCGTGACCGGGCTGGCCAGCCGCGCCACCGGTCGCACTTTGACCGCCGCCCACTTGCCGTCGGGGTCGGATGGATCGGTCAGTCCCGCCACCGAAATCGTCGCAATCGCGACAATGTCCTTGCCGATGTTGGAATGATAGAAAAACGCCAGGTCGCCTTCGCGCATCGTGCGCAAATTGCGCGCGGCAAGATGGTTGCGCACCCCGTCCCACGTCCCCTCGCCCTCGGCGACCAGGTCGTCATAGCTATAGGCGTCGGGCTCTGACTTCATCAGCCAAAGCTGTTTGCCGGCGATATCGGGGTTGGCAATTGCGGTCATGGTGCTCCACTAGGCTCTGGTCGTTCGCTCACGGATTTGCCAACATGTCACCTGAAACGCCCGTCCTGCCAAGCCTTCCCGTTATCTCGCTGGCGGATGACGCGCCCACTCTGCCCACCGCGCTGGCCGACAGCTTTGGCCGGTTCGGCTTTGCGATGGTTGCCGACCATGGCATCGATCCCGACCTGATCGCCCGCGCGTGGGACCTGACGGCGGCGCTGTTTGCCCTGCCCGACGCGCAGAAACGCCGCTGGCACATTGCCGGCAAAGGCGGCGCGCGTGGCTATACCCCGTTCGGCACCGAAATCGCCAAAGGCGCAGAGGTCTTTGATCTCAAGGAATTCTGGCACATCGGCCGCGATCTGACGCCCGGCCATCCGCTGTCGGCCAGCATGCCGCCCAATGTCTGGCCGGACCGGCCGGACGGTTTTGCCGAAACGTTCCGCGCACTGTTTGCCGAATTCGACCGGGTGGGTGCGCGGATTCTGGCCTATCTGGCGCTGGCGCTCGCTCTGCCGGAGAACTGGTTCGATCCGGCCATTGCCGATGGCAATTCGGTGCTGCGCCTGCTGCACTATCCGCCGATCGACAATGCGCCAGAGGGCGCGATCCGCGCCGGCGCGCACGAGGATATCAACCTGATCACGCTGCTGCTCGGCGCTGAGGAAGCCGGACTGGAATTGCGCACGCGCCAAGGTGACTGGATCGAAGTGACGCCGCCGCCGGGCGCGCTGGCGGTCAACATCGGCGACATGCTGCAACGCCTGACCAACCACCGCCTGCCATCGACCACCCACCGCGTGCGCAACCCGGTCGGTGCGCGCGCCCGGTTCAGCCGCTATTCGATGCCGTTTTTCCTGCATTTGCGCAGCGACTTCGTCATTCGCACGCTGCCGGGATGCATCGACGCCGCACACCCCGACCGCAATCCCGAACCGATCACCGCCGATGCCTATCTGCAACAACGCCTGCGCGAAATCGGGCTGATCAAGTAGCGGGCCATCCCCGAACTGGAATTAGGGCGGCAAATTTGGCTGCGAGAAAAGCCCCTCCCATCAAGAGGGAGGGCTTGTTGGTCAGCCGCGCCCAAGCGTGTTTGCAAACGAACTTTTGATAAATCAATTATTTGACAATCACCACATGTGAACGCGGTCATCGGGCGGCAGGTAAAGCTTGTTTTCCGGCTTTACCGCGAATGCCGCATACCATTCGTCCATGTTGCGGACGATGCCGTTGACGCGGAACAGGTCGGGGCTGTGCGGATCGCCCAGCAATTGTTCGCGCAACGCCTCGTCACGCACTTTGCTTTGCCAGCTTTGCGCATAGGCCAGGAAAAACCGTTGATCGCCGGTCATGCCGTCGATCACCTGCGCCTCGCCATGGTGTTTTTGATAGAGCTGCCAGGCGGTATAGGCCGCTTCCAACCCGCCCAGGTCGGCAAGGTTTTCGCCCAGCGTCAGCGCGCCCTTGATATGCAGGCCGGGCAACGGTTCATAGGCGTCGAACTGTTTGACCAGCGCGTCGGCATGCGTCTTGAACCGTTCCGCGCTGGCCGCGGTCCACCAGTTCTTCAACCGCCCCTGCCCGTCGAACTGGCGTCCTTCGTCGTCAAAGCCGTGGCCCATTTCATGCCCGATCGTCGCCCCCGCCGCGCCATAGTTGACCGCAGGGTCGGCGTCGGGATCAAAGAACGGCGGTTGCAGTTCGGCGGCCGGAAACGTCACCTGGTTGGTCGTCGGGTTGTAATAGGCGTTCACCGTCTGCGGGTTCATCCACCACACGCTGCGATCGACCGGGCCGCCATAGCGTTTGACCTGCAATGCCCACTGGAACCGCTGCGATTCGATCGCGTTGGCAAACGGATCTTCGGCGCTGGCGTGGAAATCGCTGTAATCGATCGGCGTCTTTGGCCCGGCCACGCGCGCTTCGAACTGCGACAGCTTGGCCAGCGCGGCGGCGCGCGTGGGGGCGTCCATCCATGCGGCATGGCTGATCCGGTCGCCATAGGCGGCTTTCAGATCGTCGAGCATTTCGCTCATCTGGGTGTCGGCATCGGCCGACCAATGGGTCGTCAGATAGATCTGTCCGACATCCTGTCCCAGTTCCTGGTCCAACAAGGCGACCCCGCGTTTCCAGCGCGGTTTCTGTTCGGTGACGCCGCCCAGCACTTTGCCGTAAAAGCCGAAATGGGCATCGTCGAACGCCGCCGGCAAAGATCCCGCCATGTCGTTGATCAGGCGAAAGACCAGGTAATCCTTCCACAATTCGATCGGATCACGCGCCAGATGGACGCCGATCGAACGCACCGCGCTGGGCTGCCCGACCACCACCACCGCGGCTTTGGGCACGCCCAGCTTGGTCAGCATCGCTTCCCAGGCGATGCCCGGCGCATAGGCAGCAAGGCGGGCCACCGGCACCGGGTTGTACGTCGCGACCGGATCGCGCAGCCGTTCGGGCGCCCAGTCGTCCTTTGCCAGCGCGGTTTCCAGCGCCATGATCGCGGCCGCGCGGGTGGGTGCATCCGACACGCCGGCCAGCGTGAACAACTGGGCGATATAATCGGTATAGGCCTTGCGCACGGTGTCGTATTTTTCGCCGGATTCCAGGTAATAGTCGCGCGCCGGCAAGCCGAGTTCGCCCTGATCGGCCTCTACCACATAGCGAGTCGGGTTTTTCGCATCGGCGCCGATAGAAAAGCCGATCGCGCTGGCAAAACCGGGCTCGGCCATCAACGCCATCAACTCGCGCCGGGTGGTGATCGCGGCGATCCGCGCGACCAGCGGCTGCAACGAGGCGACCCCGCGCGCGGCCACGCCCTTTTCATCCATCCACGCCGTCCACACCGCTGCAATCCGCTGCGCCGCCGGCGTGTCGGGGTGAGCCACCGCGTTTTCGGCAATCTTGCGAACGTCCTCGGCGACTTTGTCATCAAGGTCATAGTTATAGCCGATGCGCGTCTTGTCGGCCGGGATCGAGGTATGATCGACCCAGTTGCCTTCCATATAGCTGAAGAAATCGTCGCCGGGCACGATGTCGCGGTTCATGTTGCCGGTGTCGAGCCCCAGGCTGCCATATTTCGGCATGCCCGTGTCATCCGCCGGCGCGGCGGTGTCTTGCGCGTGAGCCGCAAGCGGCAAAAGCGGCAGCACCGCCAAGGCGACGCGGGTCGCGCGCCGGAACAAGGTCGTGGTCATCAAACCTCCGCTGAAACCCGCGCGATCAGGAGGGGGAAACACGGGCATCGTGGCGCGGTTCATAGCACGCACGCCGGGGAAAACCAGTTTCCCTCGTCGCCGCCGCGCTCGACCTTATTGTTTCGGACAGAGGATTGCGGCAAGGCCAAGCGCAACCTCTATCCAAACCGCGCCCGACGACGCTCGCGAAAGGCGACAAGGCCCTCGCGAAAATCGGCGCCGGCAAAAGCTTCGTCGAACGCGGCATCGAGCGCGGCGTCGTGACCCAGCGGCGCGCGGGCGACAGCGTGTTTGAGCGCGGCAAGGCTGGTTGGCGACAGCGCGGCCATGGCGTCGGCGAGGCCCATCGCTTCGCCCATCGCATCCTCGGCCAGCACTTCGACCAGCCCGATCCGCGCCGCCTCTGTCGCATCGATCGGCGCGGCGGCACACAACAGCCGCGCCGCCTGCCCCGGACCGACCAGCATGATCAGCCGCGCGATGTCTTCTTGCGGATACGTGATGCCCAGCTTGGCCGGTGTAATCGCGAAGACCGCGCGCGGCCCGGCCACGCGCACATCGGCGGCCAGTGCCAGCGCCACCCCGGCGCCAAAGCAGTCGCCGTCAATCGCCGCGATCACCGGCATGGTCAGGTGCGCCAGCGGCTCCAGCGCGTCGCGCATCGCCTGACGAAACGGTGCGCGCCGTTCGGCATCGTCAGCCAGCGCGGCAATTTCGCGCAAGTCGGAACCTGAACAGAACATCCCCGCACGGGCAGCACGCAGCACGACGACGCGCGGGTGCGCCGTCGCCACCGCTGCGACCGCGTTGGCCAGCGCCTGCCAGCCGGCCATGGTCAGGGCATTGCGCGTGGCGGGCGCGTCCAGCGTGATGGTGGCAACGTCGTCGGCGATGTCGTGGGCGATCATGACCCGCCTTTATCGGCACGCCCGCGAGGCAACAAGGAAAACGCATTGGACGCGCACACCGGTCGCCTTATGCCGGGGCGATGGACCCCGCCCCGCCCGTTCCGCGCCCGCATCTTGCCCTTGCCCCGGCCATGCTGGTTGCGCTGGGCATGATCATGTCGACCGATTCCCTGAAAACCGCGCCGACCGTGGCGCTGAATGTCGCGCCGGGGCAATTCGTGTGGCTGTGGATCGGTGGCGGGCTGATCTCGCTGGTCGGCGCGCTGTCCTATGTCGAAATGGCCTGCGCGTTTCCCGATGCGGGCGGGGAATACCACTTTCTGACGCGGGCCTGGGGTGCGCGGGTGGGTGCGCTCTATGCCTGGTCGCGCTTTGCGGTGATGCACACCGGATGGATTGCGCTGATGGCGCATCTGCTGGCCGACTATGCCAGCGCGCTGGTGCCGATGGGGGCGGGGGCGCGCACGCTGTTCGCGCTGGCGGTGGTCGCCGCGCTGGCGCTGATCAATTGCGTCCATGTCCGGTTGGGGTTTCTGACCCAGGCGTTACTGGTCGCACTGGTCGCGCTGGGCTTTGGCGCGGTGATCCTGGCCGGGTTCATGGCAACCCCGACGGCACCCGTCGCGGCCATCGTGCCGGTCGGCGGGCGCCATCTGGGTGTCGCGCTGATCTATGTGTTCCTGGCCTATGGCGGCTGGAGCGACATGGCGACGCTGTCGGCCGAACTGCGCGCCGGCGCGCGCGGCATGGCGGTGGTCACGGTCGGCGCGATCGTGTTGTTGATGGCGCTGTATGTCGCGCTCAACGCGGCGATGGCGCATGGCCTGGGGCTGGCCGCACTGGCGCAAAGCAGCGCGCCCGGCGCCGATGTGGCGCGCGCCGCGTTTGGCCAGGCGGGCGCGGTGCTGGTCGTCGCGGTGGTGACGGTCTCGGCGGTCGCCAGTATCAATTCGACTCTGATCGTCGGCGCGCGAGTCACCTGGGCGGCATCGCGCGCGATCCCCGTGCTGCACCGCATCGGCGCGTGGCATGCGGGGCGCGGCACGCCGGTTGTCGCGGTGCTGGCGGTGGCGGGCTTTTCCGGACTGTTGACAATGCTGGCGGGCCTTGCCGGCAACGGCTTTGGCGCGATGGTCGACTACATGACGCCGGTCTATTGGGTGTTCATCGCGCTTGGGATGGGCGCCGCGATCAGGCTGCGCCTGCGCCACGATGCGAGCGCGTGGCCGGTGCGGACACCGCTGTTCCCGCTGTTCCCGCTCGTGTTCGCAGGCGTTGCGGTGGTGATGCTCTGGTCATCGCTGACCGAGTTGGGGCCGGGCGCGTTGATCGGCGCGGGCGTCATGGTTTTGGGGGTGGTGCTGGAACGCCTGGCACAAGGGCCTGAAACGCGCCGTATTTCCAAACGATCGGGAAACTGGTGGAGCCAAGGAGGATCGAACTCCTGACCTCTACAATGCCATTGTAGCGCTCTCCCAGCTGAGCTATGGCCCCACGTGTTTCCCTGATTTCCGGCGCCCTGGGGGGCGTCGGCGGCAGTGTTCCTGCCGGGAGCCGGGCCTTTAAGGGAGGCCCGTCATGCTGGCAAGACCAAAAAATCATGCCGGCAGAAAATTTGATCCCCCCCGCGCCCCGGCCGTGTCCGGCCGACGCGCGGCGGGAACAATTCACACTTCTTCTTCGTCGCCGCTCTGGCCGGGCACGCCCAGATCGTCGTCGCCACCAAGGTCGACGTCGTTGTCGGGCGAATCGCCGTCCTCGTCGATGTCGAGATCCTCGTCTGCCAGATCGACGTCGGCGACGATTTCCACCTTTGCCTTCTGAATTTCTTCATAAGGAATCGGCTGTTTGGATTTCAGCACCGGGTCCGGGTGCCAGGCGTATTTGCATTCGACGCAAGTGACCGGGTCACCATTGCCCATATCGTAAAAGCGGGTGCCGCACTTTGGACAGCTGTGCTTGGCGCCCCATTCCGGCTTGACCATGAAGTTTCCTCAAGTCCAGTCGGCAACGGACATTCCATTGCTGACGCGAATCGGATTGGGCCATGGCGACCGCTGGCAAGCAGGTCAAGCCCATGGCGAGAGCAGCGCGCCTTGCCATAGCCCGACGTCGCTGTCAAAAGCCGCGTGTTTTTGGTGGGGCGGCCCTCCCGCGCCGCCTCCGCACCCGAAAGGCCGTTCCCCCTTGTCCGCTTCTCATGCCCCCGCCCAGCCCCGCCGTTTTGTTGCCAAAGGGCCGCTGACCGGACGAATCCGCGTGCCGGGGGACAAATCGATCAGCCACCGTTCGATCATGCTCGGGGCGCTGGCGGTGGGCGAAACCCGCGTGACCGGGCTGCTCGAAGGCGAGGACGTGCTGGCCACCGCCGCGGCGATGCGGGCCATGGGCGCGACGATCGAGCGCCAGGCGGATGGCGACTGGGTGGTCGCAGGCGTCGGCGTCGGCGGTCTGCTGCAACCGGCGGGCGCGCTCGACATGGGTAATTCCGGCACTTCGACGCGGCTGTTGCTGGGTCTGGTCGCCAGCCATCCGATCACCGCCTGCTTCATCGGCGATGCCAGCCTGTCGAAACGCCCGATGGGGCGGGTGATCGCGCCGTTGAGCGACGTGGGTGCGACGTTCACGCCCTACCCCGGCGGGCGCCTGCCGCTGATCGTGACCGGCAGCGACACGCCGGTGCCGATCACCTATCGCCTGCCGGTCGCCTCGGCGCAGGTCAAAAGCGCGGTTCTGCTCGCCGGACTGAACACGCCGGGCGTGACCACCGTGATCGAGCCGGTGCCGACGCGCGACCATTCCGAACGGATGTTGCGCGGGTTCGGCGCGGACTTGTCGGTCGAAACCGATGCGGACGGCGCACGCGTGATCCGCCTGACCGGTCAACCCGAATTGACGCCGCAGGCGATCACCGTGCCGGGCGACCCGTCATCGGCGGCATTCTTCGTCGTCGCCGCGCTGATCGTGCCGGGATCGGATCTGGTGGTGGAAAACGTCGGGCTGAACCCCACCCGCGCCGCGCTGTTCGATGTGCTGCGCCTGATGGGCGGGCGGATCACCGAATTGAACCGGCGCGAAGTCGGCGGAGAGCCGGTCGCCGACCTGCATGTCCGTGCCGGCACGCTGACCGGGATCACCGTCGATCCGGCCGTGGTGCCGGCGATGGTCGATGAATTCCCCGTGCTGTTCGTCGCCGCCGCGCTGGCCGAAGGACGCACCGTCACTTCGGGACTGGACGAACTGCGGGTCAAGGAATCCGATCGCATCGCGGCCATGCGCGCCGCATTGGTGCTGGCCGGCGCGCGCGTCGAGGAGACCGCCGATGGCCTGATTATCGACGGCAGCGGCGGACGACTGTTGCGCGGCACCGGCAACGGCGCGATCACCACGCATCTCGACCATCGCATTGCCATGGCGATGGCGGTGGCGGGACTCGCCAGCGAAACCGGGGTGACGGTCGACGACACCCGGCCGATTGCCACCAGCTTTCCGCTGTTCGAACGTCTGCTGGGCGAGGTTGGCGCGTGATCATCGCGGTCGACGGCCCGACCGCATCGGGCAAAGGCACCATTGCCCGCGCGCTCGCCGCGCATTTCGGCCTGCCGCATCTCGACACCGGACTGCTGTATCGCGCGGTCGGCTGGCAGGTCGCGGCCCGCGGCGGCGATCCTGACAACGATGCCGATGCTGTGGCCGCGACTCAGTTTGCCGACAGTCTGCTGGCCGATCCCGCCTTGCGCAGCGAGGCGGTCGGCGCCCTCGCCAGCCGCGTCTCGGTCCACCCGGCGGTGCGTCAGGCCTTGCTCGAACGCCAGCGCGCTTTCGCCGGGCAACCGGGCGGCGCGGTGCTGGACGGGCGCGACATTGCCACAGTGATTGCGCCCAATGCCGATGCAAAACTCTATGTCACCGCCAGCGTCGCGGCCCGCGCGCTGCGCCGCTATCTCGAAATGCGCGGTCGCGGCGAAGATGTCAGCCGGGACGATATCGCCGCCGACCTGGCCGCGCGCGACGCCCGCGACAGCGGGCGCAGCGTCGCGCCGTTGCGCCAGGCCGAAGGCGCCGTTCTGCTCGACACCTCGGCGCTGCCGCCAGAGGCGGCGATTGCCGCCGCGATCGCACTGGTGACAAAACAGACCGAAAAATGATGGGTAACCTCCGCAATCATGCGGATCAGGTGCTTGCCGGACTGAAACCCGCCACGCGGTAGCCGTCCATTGTCATAGCGCACGCGGGCACCATCTGCCCGGCCATGATCAAAGGCAGACCGTATATGGACCAGACCGCCGACCTGTTCGCCCCAAAACGCCGCTCCGCCCGCATCGGCTTCGAACTGATGGTACGGTGCAAGCAGGGCGCGGCACGGTCAACGGTCATGCTGAAAGACATGACCCGGTTCGGCGCGCGGATCGAGGGGCTGATTGCGCCGGAACCGGGCGAGGCGATCAGCCTGATGCTGCCCGGAGAGCCGCCCCGCCTGGCCTTTGTCATGTGGACCCGTGGCGGCGCGTCGGGACTGGAATTCGGCGATCCGCTGCCGGCGGAATCGTTCGATGCGATGATCCGCGACTATGCGATCGGCCGCCAACCGTGGCCGCCCCGGCCCGCACCGAAAGTCCGCGCCGCTGCGTGAATGGGGTCCGATCCCCAATCCAGCGCTTGCATTGCGCCCCGAAATCGCTAAGGGCCACCGCTTCCCGGCCCGTAGTGGGCCACGGAAACGAAGAAAGCCGGAGGGGCCCCGCAATCCCGCGGAAAAGCCAGCGATCGGTTAGTATGACAAGGACGCATGGAACATGCCGCTCTACGAGCATGTCTTTCTTGCGCGTCAGGATCTGAGCCAGGCTCAGGTCGACGCGCTTGCCACCACCGCCACCGAAATCGTGGAAGCCAACCAGGGCAAGATCACCAAGGTCGAAACCTGGGGCCTGCGCTCGCTGGCTTACAAGATTCAAAAGAACCGCAAGGCGCATTTTGTGCTGCTCAACATCGATGCCCCTGCCGGCGTCGTGGCAGAACTCGAACGCCAGACCGCGATCAACGAAGACGTCATCCGCTTCCTTACCGTGCGTGTGGACGAACTGGAAGCCGGCCCGTCGGTGATGATGCGCAAGAACGACCGCGAACGCAGCCGTCGTCGCGAACGCGAAGGGGAATAAGCAATGGCTCGTCCGTTTTTCCGCCGCCGCAAGAGCTGCCCGTTCTCGGGCAAGAACGCTCCCAAGATCGACTTCAAGGACGTGCGCCTGTTGCAGGGTTTCATGTCCGAACGGGGCAAGATCGTGCCGAGCCGCATCACCGCGGTTTCGGCGAAAAAGCAGCGTGAGCTGGGCCAGGCGATCAAGCGCGCCCGGCACATCGGCCTGCTGCCGTACATCGTCAAGTAAGGAGCGCCAGTCATGCAGATCATCCTGCTCGAGCGCATCGAAAAGCTGGGCACCATTGGCGACGAAGTCTCTGTAAAGGACGGCTACGCGCGCAATTTCCTGCTGCCCAACAAAAAGGCGCTGCGCGCCAACGACGCCAATCGCAAGATCTTTGAAGCCAACCGCGCGCGGATCGAATCCGACAACGCGGCGCGTCGCGAAGAAGCCCAGGCCGAAGCCGCCAACGTCGAAGGCAAGGAAGTGGTGCTGATCCGCGCCGCATCCAACGCCGGCCAGTTGTACGGTTCGGTGTCGGTGCGCGACATCGCCGACGGCCTGATCGCGCAAGGCTGCAAAGTGACCAAGGCGATGATCGTGCTCGAACGCCCGATCAAGTTCATCGGCGTGTCCGATGTGCGCGTGTCGCTGCACCCCGAAGTGTCGGTCACGGTCAAGGCCAACGTCGCGCGCTCGCCCGACGAAGCCGAACTTCAGTCAAAGGGTGTCGATGTGATCGACGCGATGTTCGACACCGAAGTCGGCGGCTTTACCGAAGCCTATGACCCCAATGCCGAACCGGGCGAAATCCCGGCCGACCTGCTGGACGATGGCGCGGCGCAAGCCGACGCCTGATCGACCCGACAGTCCGACAAAAGGGCGCTCCCGCAAGGGGGCGCCCTTTTTCGTTGCGGCTTTCCAGCACATTTCAAAAGTCAAATTTTCATTGTGCCCGTCACATTTCAGCTATATTCGAATGAATACAGGGTAATGCTGAAAACAGAGAGGGACACAGTGGGGAAGACGGACAATCGCGCATGGCGGCATGCGGCAGGATCGGCATGGACTGCCGTCGCGGCGCTGATGATCGCGACTTGCGCCCATGCCCAGGCCGTGCCCCAGACGCCGGAGGCATCCAAAGCCGCCGACGACGAACACCCGCTGACCTGGCACGGCATCACCATTTACGGCACTCTCGACATCGGCGTGGGCTGGGTCAGCCATGGCCTGCCCGAAAACGGCGACAATTATGAAGGCGAATCGCTGCTCAGCAAGAACGGCGGCGGGTCGCGGTTCGTGTTCGCGCAGAACAACCTGTCGCAGACCGGGCTTGGTATCCGGGGCAAGGAGGAATTCACGCCCGGCTGGTCGGTGGTGTTCAACGCCTCGACCGGGATCAATCCGCAATCGGGCGATCTGGCCAACCAGGTCGGCACCAACGTCCTCAACAACGGGTTGCCCCGCGCCGCCTATTCGTTTGTCGGCGACGGCGCGCGCGCCGGGCAGGCCTTCAATGACGAGCTCTATGCCGGTGTGTCGTCGGCACAGTGGGGTACGCTGACATTCGGGCGCCAGCGCGCGCTGGGCACCGACGCGATGCTGGTCTACGATCCGGCGAGCGGCGCTTATGACTTTTCGTTTATCGGCTACAACGGGTTGATGGCCGGCGGCGGCGATACCGAGGACACGCGCCTGGACAGTGCAATCAAATACCGCGTCACGTACGGCCCGGTTCACTTTGGCGCGCTGTATAAATTCACCGACGGCTCGGGCGGATGCTATACCGCCTCGGCGACCTGGACCGCAGCCACCTGCACGGCCGAAGCGCCGCACAACAGCGCGTGGGGACTGGACTTTGGCGGCACGTACCACGGATTTTCCGCCGACGCCGTGTATCAGCACACCAACCAGGCGATCAGCGTGGTCAATCCGCTGCTCGGCCCGACCAGTCTGACGGCGCCCTATCAATCGACCACCAACAGCATCAACACCAACCCCATCTCCGGCGCAAACCTGATCGATCCGGCCAACACCGTGTACGGCATCGTCACCGACAACTCGGCGATCATGGTCGCCGCCAAATACACCCTCGACAAAATCCGGTTCTATGCCGGCTTTGAACACATTCTTTACAAGAATCCGGCCCATCCGCTGGGCATCGGCGCCACCGTGCAAGGCGGCTATATCCTCAGCGGGGTAGAGGACAACAATCTCGATTCCGACAGGAACGTCGCGGTGTTCTGGACCGGAGTGAAATACACGTACGCCAAAAAGACCGACTTCACCCTGTCGTATTATCACGAATACCAGTACGATTTCCGCATTCCGCAAACCTGCACCCCGACGTCGATGCGCGCTTCGTGCGCGGGCGCGCTGGACGAAGTGTCGTTCTATGCCGACCATCGTTTCAACCGGCGTTTCGACACTTTTGCCGGGATCACCTATTCGGCCGTGACCGGGGGCCTGGCCATCGCCATTCCGCACGGGCCTGGCGTCCCCTATTATCACAACAACAACACCGCCCCGGTCGTCGGCGCCCGTTACGCATTCTGATCGTTCCGTCCATAAGGGTTCCGACCCGGCTGCGCCGCGCGCCGCTTTGACGCCATATTCGGAATAAAAACCAATATGATCGGCTTGCCCTGTGCCGTGCCTCGTGCCAGTCAGGCGGCGGGGTGACTTTGGGGGGCATGGTCTGACACGCAGGAATTTGGTCGGCGCGTGCCAGGCGATCGTTCTGACATCGGCCGTCATTGCCCCCGCCGTCGCGCAAACCGCGCCACCAGCGCACTACAAGGCGGCAGACCTGTTCGCGATGGCCGGGCGCGCGCTGGTTGCGGACGATACCACGACCGCGATCGCGATCTATCGCGCGCTGGAACACGATCCCGACAGCGACATCCGCTGCGAGGCGCGGTTTCGCCATGCGCAAGTGCTGGAAAGCGCGAAGTCCTGGACCGAGGCGGCGCTGTTGCTGCGGGCGATTCTCGATGAAAGGCCCCGCGCCCAGCCGGCGCGGCTGGAACTGGCCAAAGTGCTGGCGGCGATGGGCCATGAAGGCGAAGCGCGCCGCGAATTGCGCGCGGCGCATGCGGGCGGATTGCCGCCGCAAGTCGAACTGGCGGTCAACCAGTTTGCCGCCGCCCTGCGCGCGGCCAGACCGTTTGGCGGATCGTTCGAACTGGGCCTGTCGCCCGCCAGCAATATCAATCGCGCGACATCGTCGCCCACGCTCAATTCGGTGCTCGGCCCGCTCGACCTGTCGCCCGACGCACAGGCGAAATCGGGAGTTGGGGTGAACATCGGCGGCCAGGGCTATGTGCAAGTTCCGGTCTCGCCCAAAGTCGCGCTGACCGCGCGTCTGTCGACGCAGAACGTGTTGTACCGCGACAGCGAATTCAACGATTCCACGTTCGCCGGCGATGCCGGGGCGGTGCTGGCGCTGGGCCGGTCGCGCATCCGCGTGACCGCCGGGCCATCGTACCGGTTGTATGGCGCCCGCCCGTTCACCATTGCCGTCAACACCACTGTCGACTGGCAGCATCCGCTGGGCAAACGCGCGCAGATCGACCTGGAAAGCGATTTCAGCAAAGTCACTTACAAGACCAACGCGTTGCAGGATGGCGACGTCTATGGCGAAACGCTGTCGGTCGAACGCGCGTTCAGCGCGCGTGCCGGCGCGCGGCTGTCGCTGTTCGGCCAACGCACCACCGCCGCCGACCCCGGCTATGCCACGGTCAACGGCGGCGCGAGCGTGCTGGCCTGGCGCGAACTGGGCAAGACCACCGTCTATGCCACCGCCAGCGAAAGCCATCTTGAATCCGACGCCCGCCTGTTCCTCTATACCGACCGCCGCATCGAATGGCTGACACGGGGCAGCATCGGCGCCACGTTCCGCCAGATCCAGATCAAGGGCTTTTCCCCCCTGATCCGCCTGAACTATGAACGCAACGCCTCAACCGTCGGCCTCTACGACTATCACCGCCTGTCGGCCGACATGGCAATCACGCGGGCGTTCTGATTTCAGGCCTGTACCGGCTGACGCGCAAAGGCTTCGACCAGTTTCGCATTGAACGCCGGCAGGTCCTTGGGCGATCGGCTGGTGATCAGCCCGCGATCGACAACCACTTCCTCGTCGACCCATTGCCCGCCGGCATTGTCGATATCGGTCTTGATCGACTTGAACGACGTCAGCTTGCGGCCCTTGACCGCGCCGGCCTCGATCAGCACCCACGGCGCGTGGCAGATTGCCGCCACCGGCTTTTCCCGGGCAAAGAAATCGCCGACAAACGCGACGACTTGCTCGCTGGCGCGCAATTTGTCCGCGCCGACGCAGCCGCCGGGGATGATCAGGCCATCGAAGTGGTCGGCGGAAACATCGCCGATCGCGCGGTCGACCCGGTACGCCGAGCCCGGCTCGACATCATGGTTGTTGGTCTTTGCCTCGCCGGTTTCCAGGCCGATCACGGTCACTTTGCCGCCGGCCGCGATCACGGCGTCACGCGGTTTGGCGAATTCGGAGTCCTCGGTGCCGTGCGGGGCAATCAGGATGGCGATATGTTTGTCGGCAAGTGTCATGGCAGGCGTCCTTTCCACGAGTGGAGCCTGCCTAACTCGCCAACCGGGTCGCTGTTTCCCGCCCGCGCGCCATAATGCGCAGTTTTCGCGACGGGCGCCCATTGAACGCCCGCCGCGCGGGGCTATCTATCCTGCAATGGTGGTGGGCATCAGGTCATCGCGGGTTCACCTCCGCTGTGCCACGGCCAAGACACAGTTCGTTGCAACCCAACTCGCTCAAGGACGTCGTCATGGTTCCTCGCGTATCCAGGTTTCGCACCCAGGCCCTGTTGGCGGCAATGCTGATCGGTCTGGCCGCCGGCCCGGCGTTCGCCGCCGATGCCACGATCAAACAAGTCTATGCCCAGGCCAAGGCCGGCGATATCGACGGCGCATTGGCATCGATGGGCCCGGTCCTGAAAGACCACCCGAACAGCGCCAAGGCCCATTATGTCGAGGCCGAATTGCTGGCGCGCGACAACCGCATATCCGACGCCCGCGCCGAACTGGCCAAGGCCAAGAGCCTGGAACCCGGCCTGCCCGGGGTCAGCAACCATTCGGTCCAGGAACTTGAGGCAAAGCTGAACGGCAGCACCACCACCGGCGTGACTTATGCCGGGCCGTCGACCGTGCGGCAGCAGCCGGTGGAACAGCGCTCTGGCGTGCCCTGGGGCCTGATTGTCATTATCGGCCTAGTGCTGCTGTTCGTGCTCGCGCTGATGCGGCGCCGGTCGGCACCGGCCTATGAGCAGACGTATGGCGGCCCCGCGCCCGTTCCGCCGACCTCTGGCTATCGTCCGGCACCCGGCTATGGCCCGGCGCCGGGCCCCGGTTATGGTCCTGGCTATGGCGGCGGCATGGGTGCCGCACCGGGCATGGGCGGCGGCATATTGGGCGGCCTGGCAAGCGGCGCCGCGATGGGCGCCGGTTTTGCGGCGGGTGAGGAAGTCATCGGCCATATGTTCGGCGGCGAACGGCGCGAATCCGGCGAACGGATTGTCGAGGGCAACACCGACAGCGGCCGCCGGGTCGATCCCGACGCCGACATGGGCGGCGACGATTTCGGCGTGTCCGACTCCGGATCGTGGGACGACAGTTCGTCGGGCGGCGGCAGCGACGACGGCGGCTGGTAACACTTTCCCCCCTCCCTTTCAGGGGCCGGGGGTGGGGGCACTCCGGATAGCGCGGCGTTCGGGGAGCGCCCCCACCCCAACCCCTCCCCTGAAGGGGAGGGGCTTTAGCGGGTTGACGCCATTTTTCATGCCTGACCGACGCTCTTTCCTCGTTTCCGCCTCGCTCTTCGCGCTATACCCCACCCTCGCGACCGCTGCGCTGCCGCGCCTGCGGATGGGCGCGGCAGCGCCATTTTCGTTCGACGCGCTGGTCGGCGAAGCCCGGACTCTGGCGGCAGGCCGTTACATCGCCCCCGCCCCCCTGCCCGACGCCATTGTCGACGCGATCGACTATCAGGCGCTGGGCTTTGTCCATTACGACACCGACTTTGCGCTGTTCGGCGATGGTCCGGGCCGGTTCCCGGTCACATTCTTCATGCCCGGCAAATACGCACGGACGCCGGTGCACATCTACGCGCTGGACGACCACGCCTCCACCGCGCGAGAGATCGTCTACGACGCGTCGTATTTTCACATGCCCGCCGACAGCCCGGCGCGCAAATTGCCGATCGGCGCGGGCTTCGCCGGCTTTCGCGTGCAGGAAAGCCGGCTGGGCGACCAGCATGCGCTCGACTGGCGGCACAACGACTGGGTCGCGTTTCAGGGCGCATCGTACTTCCGCGCGATCGGCGAACTCTATCAATACGGCCTGTCGGCGCGCGGCGTCGCGGTCGATGTGGTGGTATCCGACCGGCCCGAAGAATTCCCCGCCTTCACCCGCTTTTACCTCGCGCCCTCGGCCGATACGGACACCATCACCGCCTATGCCCTGCTCGAAGGCCCAAGCATCACCGGCGCCTATCGCTTTGTCATGCAACGCGACAAGGCGGTGGTGATGGACGTAGAGGCGCACCTGTTCGTGCGCCGCGACATACAGCGCCTGGGCCTTGCCCCGCTGACATCGATGTACTGGTTTTCCGAAACCGCCAAGCCGACCGCCGTCGACTGGCGCCCCGAAATCCACGATTCGGACGGTGTGGCGATCTGGACCGGCCATGGCGAACGCCTCTGGCGCCCGCTCAACGATCCGCGCGCAATTGCCGTCTCTGCCTTTGGCGACAGTTCGCCGCGCGGCTTCGGGCTGATGCAGCGCGACCGCAATTTCGACCACTATCTCGACGGCGTGCATTACGAACGCCGCCCCAGCCTGTGGGTCGAACCGCGCGAAGGCTGGGGCGACGGCGCGGTCCAGTTGATCGAAATCCCCACCGACGACGAAATCAACGACAACATCGTCCTGTGCTGGGTGCCAAAGGCCCCCGCCACCGCCGGCAGCCACCACCACCTGACCTATCGCCTGCACTGGACAGCCAACGACCCCTTCCCCCCCGACGTCGCCGTCTGCGTCGCCACCCGCATCGGCCGAGGCGGCCAACCCGGCAAACCGCGCCCGGCGGGGGTGACCAAGTTCGTGGTGGAATTCCTGGGTGGGCCACTGGTGGATCTGCCTTATGGCGTGTTGCCCGAGGCGGTTTTGAGCGCGTCGGCCGGCACGTTTTCGAACGTGTTCACCGAGGCGGTGCCTGATGGCGTCGCGGGCCACTGGCGCGCCGAATTCGATCTGACCGCGCCGGCCCAGCGCAATCCGATCGAAATGCGTTTGTTTTTGAAGGCTGAGGGAAAGACGCTGACGGAGACATGGCTGCACCAATACCATTCAGGCCTATAATAACCGGGCGATGCCAATTTTCGCATTTCAGCGCTCGTCAATTTCTAGACATTCCTGACAGGCTGATTCCTGGGGTCACCGATAGTGAGACTGCGTCGGTCATAGCATATCTAAGCTGCCCGCGCTGCCCATCGCGTGCTACAATCAGTCCCGCCAATATGGTCGCAAATCACCAACTAAACGGTGGTGCAGCTTATCCAACGCTTGTATGCGTTTAAGATGCAGAGTGATATACCGTTTCCTTCCGAGGACGTGCCCCATCCGACGCAAGTGGTTATACATGGCGACGCGTTGGCCGCGCTCGATGGCATCGAGCCCTCGTCCTGCCGCCTCATTATCACCTCGCCGCCCTATAATATAGGGAAGGAATATGAGCGCGGTCAGCGGCTAAGTCTGGGCGATTACGTTGCATGGCTAAGGCCGATAATCGAAAAATTATGCGACAAAGTGACGGACGACGGTCATATCTGTTGGCAAACAGGAAATTTCGTTGAAGATGGTGAGGTATTTCCCTTAGATCTTCATTTTTATGAAATTTTCAAGAATGCTGGGTTTAAACTTAGGAATCGAGTGATCTGGCACTTTAATTTTGGCCTTCACGCCCAAAACAGATTTTCGGGCCGATACGAGACGATACTTTGGTTTTCTAAGGGCGACGATTACCTTTTCAATCTTGATCCTGTACGAGTTCCCCAGCGGTATCCAGGCAAGCGCCACTCAGCGAAGCGTGGGGACAAGGCTGGCTTACCTAGTGGCAATCCTTTGGGGAAAAATCCGTCTGACTTCTGGACTTTTGATGCTGAAGAGGCGTTCAAGCTTAATCCGATCTGGGATTTCCCAAACGTCAAATCAAATCATCCCGAGAAAACTATTCATCCGTGCCAGTTTCCCTCGGAACTGGTTGAACGCTGCATTCTAGCTTTGACAAACCCTGGCGATCTCGTACTCGACCCTTTCGTTGGTTCTGGTACTACGGCTATTGCGGCAGCAATACACGGCCGCGCGGCCATTGGGATTGACAAAGACGCCCGCTACATTGAGCTCGCAGAACATCGACTAGAATTGCTTGCTCGCGAAGAACTACCACGCCGCTCGCTTGGCAGGCAACTTCGGTCACCGCGTCAAGGGGAGAAAGTCGCACAGATCCCGAATGAGTGGCTAGAATTAAACGTAGGTTTGGGGAATGGGAAACGTGAAAATTGCAAAAAAGGCGACGAAAAAAAAGTCAAAACATATCAGAATGACGCCCGAGCAGAAGCGCGATCAAAAGCTAAAATCTGACCACATTCGCTCCGTTCGTTCAATATTTCGAAATATTGGTTTTGAGCGTGCATCAGAGATAGCTGAAAAATCTATCAATTTTCTTAGCCAAGATGGGGAATTCGATGATTGCTTTATTTCCGAAAATCTAATTGTCCTTGCTGAGTACACTACATCTTCCTCGAGCAAGATCAGCGATCACATAAAACATAAAAAGATAATATTTGATCGAGTCAATGAAAATCAGGAAGATTTTTTTAAATATCTCTGCGTCAATTTTCCACTATTCAATGCGAGAGTTCAAAACAAATATCATCCGCATAGATACAAAATCAAAATAATATACTGCTCGAGATTTGATTTTGATTTTGCCATAAAAGATGTTGTGACTTCTCCATCCTATTTAGATTACCCGATATTAAAATATTTTGAAAAGATAGCAGCCACGATAAAGCTCTCTGCAAAACCCGAGCTTTTGGCGTTCTTGGGCGTCGACCCGTCAACGATTGGTCTTGGGGGCATATTTCCGAAGCCAACTACTATTCGCTACCATGGATCGCTCCTTCCCGAGGAAGCTTCTGGCTTCCCGCAAGGGTTCAAGGTAGTTTCGTTCTACGCGGATGCAGACGCCTTACTGGAACGGGCATTTGTTCTACGCCGAAAAGGCTGGCGAGGATCAAGCCAAGCTTATCAGCGGCTTATGATTTCAGCAAAAGTCGAAGCGATCCGTGAAAAGCTAAAGAATAATGGTCAAGTAGCTATAAATAATATTATAGCGACTTTACCATCCGAAGTTCTACCTATTGACGTGGCTGGCCATACCTTAGACGTTTCAAACCTCACCGAAACCGCTCCCGTTTCGATTACACTTCCATTGAGGTCGAATACTATTGGTCTGATTGATGGTCAGCACCGCCTTTTTTCTTATTATCGCGCCAAAACCGATGATCCGACTATTGCAAAATTGCGTCATCAGCAGAATCTACTGGTAACAGGCATCATTTACCCAAAAAATATGCCAGTAGGCGAGGCAGATAGGTTTGAAGCACAGCTCTTTTTGACGATCAATTCAAATCAATCGAGCGCGCCGCCGGAACTGCGTCAGGAAATCGAGGTGCTACTCAACCCACTCAGTACTGTGGCGATTAGCAAACAGGTTATGGAAAACCTTTCCGGGTCTGGCCCCTTATTTGGTCATGTAGAACGATATTTTTATGACAAAGGAAAGCTGAAGACTAGTTCTATCGTCAATTTTGGACTTGGGCCATTACTAAAATTGTCTGGTGAAGATTCGCTATTTAAGGTATTTAACGACGAAAATAAGTTTACCCTTAATAAGGGAGATGCCACCCTATTAGAAAAATATGTTCAACATTGCGTCACTTATATTAACATGTTTCTTAATGCTATTAAGGTTAACATACAAGACCATCGCTGGACAACCGATCCTAAAATTCCAGATCGCATACTAACTGTTACATTTATAAACAGCTTTCTGATAACAATTCGCAAGATAATTGAAAAGGATCAGAAACTCAATTTTGAAATTTTTAGGTCAGCGCTCGGAGGATTTGATAAATTTGACACAAAGCCATTTAGTTCAAGCCAGTACAATAGGATGGCCGAAAAAATTGCGCATGAATTTTTTGGTATTAAATGATAGATTTTAGAAAATCTGACGAAATTTTAATATTTTTTTATAATTAACGTTTATGATCCGGCGATCAGATAATCACAACTGACCCAGATAACAAAAAATGCGCAAACTTCTCCCTTTATTGCCCGATCAATTATTAGCGATTTCTTGCTTCAGCAAGCTATTTCGGTGAGGTTGCGGCGGCGGACGCCACGCGTTCGACGTCCCGATAGGTGTGGTTGAAGTCTTGGATCGGCGATCGCCTGGCTGTCAGGGCCATTGTCGTGTTCGCCGCCAAAATCCAGCAAGGCCTGTGTTTCGGAGACGCCTCCTAACAGCGGTCCGGAGTCCAATCCGCGGTGAATGATGCGCCCTATGCCGTTGGCCGGTGTACCACTCCAAAGCCTCCGGTGCGTCATTGACGCGGCGAATGGTCCGGCGCGTCGCGGCCTTTGTCGACGTCCTTGGCGATGTTGCGATGCTGTCGTCCTTCCATCGGACGGCGGTTCGATCTGTGCCGCAGGAACCAGGCGAACGCGATTCCCACGATAACGACGACGATCACCAGCGTGGTGAGGTTGAGCGAGGACAGAAATCCGGTGGATGACATGGTTGCTGACCCTTTGCTGACGGGTTGTTATCCAACGTTCGCCCGCTGTGATGGTTCCGCGGATGGACCTGATCGAAGCCGAAGCCGCCAAACAAAATCCTCCCCGCTTTGGCCAGGGGATGCACACATCTCCGTTACGTGGATGTTTATCCATATAAATCATAATGATCCGTTCGCGCCGAGCCTGTCGAAGCACGCGCGGGGCAGTCGATCCGGGCTCCAGCGCTTTCCGGAGAGGATATAAGGCCGGGGAGGTTTGTTGATCAGGAATTGTGGTGTCGCCGGCATTCTCCACGCCTCAGACGCGGATCGAATCCTTGGGGATATGGCTGATGCGGCAGGCCAGGTCCGCTTCGCCGCTGGCGACGATGTAATGGTCGCCATGGTCGACAATGCCGGTGGTGAAGACCACGTTGTCGAGGTACATCTGATGCGACAGCCGCGCGGTCAGCGCCGGTGCCGCCTCAAGCACCGGTAGCCGCCCGCGCGCCAGAATGATCGTGGGGTCGTTGCGGTCGAGCAGCGACCAGTATGTGCGATAGATGCCGACGCCTTCGTTGGCCTCCACGCCGTGCCACAGGACCAGCCAGCCCTCGCTGGTCAAGACCGGCGGGGCGCCGCCGCCGATGCGGGCGCTGCCGGCGTGGCCGGCGGCGGGGCGCAGGCCCGGGGCGCGGACGGGTTTCCAGTGCAGGGCATCGGGCGACGTGGCCAGATTGATCGAGGGGCCGGGCAACCAGTTGCTACCGGGCGGATAGGCGAAATAGGCATCGCCCAGCGGACGGGTCAGCGCCCAGTGCTGCCCGTCGATCAGGCCTTCGAAAATCAGCATGTCCTTGTTCTGATGGTCGAGCACCACGTCTTCGAACCGCCAGTCGAGGCCGTTTGTCGAACTGTAGAGCGAGGTTCCCTGACGTTCGGGGCTGACCGAGCAGGTGGTCATCAGCCAGCGATCGCCGACATGGCTGATGCGGGCATCCTCTATGCCATAGCATTGCCAATCGCCCTGCGGCGCGATGGCGCGGTCGTAATGCATCGTTACGACGCTGCCGCCATCGGGCGTCATTTCGACCGGCAACAACCACGACAGCGACGTCAGCGCCAGGACCTGCCACCCCATGCCGCGCAGCCGGAACGTGCGCGGATCGCCAAGGTCGACGCTCGGCAGCGGCCATGCATCGACCCCATAGCGACCGTCGTGCCAGCGTATCGCATGGACATGGCCTGACTGCGCCGGCTCTTTCAGCGCTTCGGCCACGCGGACCATCAGCAGCAGATTGCCGTTCGGCAGCCGGGTCAGGCCGGGGTTGAACGCGCCGAGCACATAGGTTTCCATCGATAGCTGTCCGGCCAGCGGCGAACGGCCCAGGTCGATGTCGTCGGGCACGATCGCCAGAGCGTCTTTGGAGGGAACCGTCATCGTTGCCAATCAATCCTCGTCATCGAACGCCAGACTGCCCTGGTCGATCAGGGCCGCGATCAGCGTCAGGGTCGCCGCCGAGCCCGCACTCGCCCGGTCCAATGCTATAACCCGCGCGGCGCACAGTTGTTCAGCCAGCGGCGCAGTTTCGCCGGCACAATCAAAACTGTGCCCGTCCGCGAACAGCAGGTTTGCGCCATCGCCTTGGCGGATAAACGAAAAGCGGGTGGCGGGGTTGCGGGTCAGCGGTGCGCCCTGTTCCAGCCGGGCGCGCAGCGCCTGGCGGGTGATCGGCGTTTCGGGGCGCCAGTCCGTGTCGTATTTGGGCTGGCTGTTGTGCGTGCCGAACCATCGGGCAAAGGCATCGCGGTCGGACAGCGCGTCCATCACCAGCGCGTGCAGCCGGTCGATCGCGGCGGCGGTGATTTCGCCCGGACGGGCCTGTGGTTTCAGATCGGGATCGGCATAGCGATCCTCGTCCAACATCTGCGCGGCCTGATGATCGCACCAGCCTTCGACCAGTTCGGCGCGCGAGGGGGCGCGAAAACCGATCGAATAAGTCATGCAATCGTCGCCGACCGCAACGCCCTCATGCGCAAAGCATGGCGGCACATAAAGGATATCGCCGGGGTCGAGCACCCATTCGTCGGTCGCCGCGAAATCGGCGATCAGGCGCAAGTCCCGATGCGGCAACAGCGGCGTCTGCGCATCGCAGACCGGCCCGACGCGCCAGCGCCGCCGGCCAAGGCCCTGCACCAGGAACACATCATACTGGTCGTAATGCGACCCGACGCCGCCGCCGTCCGTGGCGTAGCTGACCATCACATCGTCAATGCGCCAATCGGGCACAAAGCGGAACGGTTCTATCAATGCCGCGACCTGGGGCACATGATGGTCGACGGCCTGCACCAGCAGCGTCCACGGCCCGGTGCCCAGGTCGCCAAAGCGGCTCGTCGGAAACGGGCCGCTTTCCAGCGATCGGCCGGCGTCATCGCCGATGACCAGCCGGGATTCGACATCATCCTCGCAAGCAAGGCCAGCCAGGTCATCGGGGTCCAGCGGATTGCGCCAGTCGCGCCATGGATTGCGGATCAGCAGCGGGCGTTTTTGCCAGGCGTGGCTGAGGAAATGATCGATATCGAAACCGGAAAAATGCATGCCCGGCCATGCCCCCATGCGACATCGCTGTCAAAGCCGCACGGGGTCAACCGACCGCGCGGACTTTGCCGTCGAACCCGGTGTCCCTGGCCAGATCATACCGCAGGCGATTGCTCTCGATCTCGTCGACATGGTCGCGGGCCCAGTCGCCCAACGCGCGCAGCGGGACCGACAGCGCATGCCCGAGATCGGTCAGCGCGTATTCGACTTGCGGCGGCACCGTGGGATAGACCGTGCGGCTGACCATGCCGTCGCGTTCCAGCGCCTTGAGCGTGCGTGTCAGCATCTGTTGCGAAATGCCGCCGATCGTGCGCTTCATGTCGTTGAAGCGGCGCGGGCGTTCGATCAGGACCATGACGATCATCACGGTCCACTTGTCGCCGATGATCGTCAGGATGCCGTTCATTTTGCGGCATTGGTCGCTGACAGCGTGGGGGGCAGGCATATCCATGTGACCTGGTCCTAAAAATATGCGTTCTTGGCAACATGCCAACAGTCACATAGCTGGTCCTGGTCACAGATCCAGACCGGAGACATTCCATGAAAATTCTGCACCTCGATTCCAGCATCCTGGGCGACGGTTCGGCCAGCCGCGCCATTTCCGCCGCCGTGGTCGAACGCCTGACCGCGGGGCAAGCGGACAGCGACGTGACCTATCGCGATCTGGCGGCAGAGCCGGTGCCGCACCTGACGCTCGATGCCTTCATGGCGCTGGACAGCGGCGCGGATGTGGCGCAATTCCTGGCGGCCGACGTTGTCGTCATCGGTGCCGGGTTTTACAACTTCACCATCCCCAGCCAGTTGAAAGCGTGGATCGATCGCATCGCCGTGCGCGGCAAGACCTTTGCCTATGACGAGAACGGGCCAAAGGGGCTTGCCGCGGACAAGCGCGTGATCATCGCCCTGGCGCGGGGCAACGTCTATCGCGAGGGATCGGCTTATGCGGCATTCGAACATGCCGAAAGCCTGCTTCGCGCGGTGTTCTCGTTCATCGGCGTGACCGACCTTACCTTCATCGTCGCCGAAGGGCTTGGCCTTGGCGAAGACGCCCGTGCGGCGGCGATCAGCGGCGCGCTTGAGCAAGCCGGACAGATCGCGCCGGGCGCCGCGCAGGAGGCCGTGAACGCCTGATTCACATGCGTTGCGATAGCCCCTTCCCGTGCGGGGAGGGGCGTGCTGCGTCCGAATTATCACGCGTTTTTAAGAACTTGGCACACCCCCACCCAACCCTCCCCCTTCAGGGAGGGCTTATTGTGGCGGCTGACTATTGTGGTGGATCCGAAGTTCGATCAATTAAACGTCAGATTCACCACACTACCCCAGCGCATAGGCGAGTGCGTCATAGACGCGGTCGTCGGTCATCATCGCGACGTTGAGCCGCATGTAACTGCCGGCGGTCTGGCTGACGCTGAAGACATTGCCGGGGGCCAGCACCATGTTCCGGTCGAGCGCGCGGCGCGTCACGGCGACCGCGTCGAGGCCGTGGGGCAATTGCGCCCACAGGAACGGCCCGGCGCGCGGCTCGATCCACGGCGCGATGCCGAGCGGGCGCAGGCGGGTGATCGCCCGCGTCATCGCTTGTGCCAGCCGGCCGCGCAGGCGCTCGACATGGCGGCGATAGCTGCCGTCGGTCAGCACCGAATGGATCAATTCGGTCGAAATCGGGCTGCCCGACATGCTGGTGGCAATGCGCAGATCGGTCAGCGCGGCGATCCAGTCGGGGCGCGCGGCGATGTGGCCGCACCGCACCGCGCTTGACAGCGATTTCGAAAAGCTGCCGACGCGGATCACGCGGTCGAGCGCGTCGAACGCCGCATAGCGGGGAGTCGGCTCCGCCTCGAAATCGGCGAAGATGTCGTCCTCGACAACAATCAGGTCATGCGCCTCTGCCAGTTTCAGCACGCGATGCGCGACGGGCGCGGAAATCGCCGCGCCGGTCGGATTGTGACAGGCGCTGTTGGTGATGTAGAGCCGGGGGGCATGGTCTTTCAGCGCCTGTTCGAACGCGGCAACGTCGGGGCCATTGGGCGTAAAAGGCACGCCGATCGGCCGCGCACGATGCGCGCGCAGCAACGTCTGAAAGTTGAAATAGCAGGGATCGTCGATCAACACCGCATCGCCGGGCTCGATCAGAAAGCGGCAGATGAGGTCGATCGCCTGGGTTCCCGAATCAGTCAGCAGGATCTGGTCGGGGCCTGCCTCCAGCCCCTGTTCGCCCAGCCGCCGCGCGACGAGCCGCCGCAACGGTTCCGACCCCATGGGTGAGCCGTAGCCGGTGATACACGACGGATCGGTGCCCCGTGCGATGCCGCGCAGCCCCTTGCGCAACAAGTCCTGCGGCAGCCACGCCTCGGGCAGCCAGCCACAGCCGAGCAGCATCGCGTCGGGCCGCGCGTGCAGCGACTGGCGCAACATCCACAGCGGATCGATTTCCTGTTCGCGCCGGTTGTCGACACCGGCGATGGCCAGCGGGGCGAGCGGCGCCGCCACGTAAAAGCCCGACCCCGCGCGCGCCCGGATCACCCCTTCGGCGGCGAGGCGGTCGTAGGCCTCGACCACGGTCGATTTCGAAACGCCGACGCTTTCGGCCATTGCCCGCACCGATGCGAGCCGCGCACCCGGCACCAGCGTCCGCTGTTCGATGCGTTGATGGACCAGCGCCATCAACTGTTCGACTTTGGTTCGTTCCTGCACCTCGGCGGGCATGACCGTATCGCTCCTATCGTCAGTACAGTTTTGCAGAATCGTACCGCATTGTCCCTAGCCCCGGAGCCGCGAAACGGCAAGATCGTGCGGACACCACGCTTTGGAGAAAACCGATGTCCACTTTGCGCCACGCCCTGACCGTGTTCGGATCGATCCTTGGATGCGCGCTCGCCAACGCCGCACAGGCCGATGGAACGGGCCTGGAAACCGTGACGATCCACGTCCATCGCCCGGCCGCAGCCGGCGCCCGACCGGATCTGCAACGGCGGATCGCGGCCGCCGCGCGCGAAGCGTGCGGCGCCTCGCCCTTCAGCGCGCCCGGCGTGAAGGAGGCGGTTGCGCGCTCCGCCTGCTGGCACGACAGCTATGCGGCCGGGATCGCCCAGATCGATGGCGCCGCGCGTTCCACGTTCGCCGCAAATCCGGCCGCACGCGGCAGGGGCAAGCCGTGATGCCGCCCGAGCTGCTGTTTCCGCTCGCGACGTTCTGTCTGGTGTCCACGATCACGCCGGGGCCGAACAACATGATGCTGCTGTCGTCCGGCGCGACCTTTGGCGTGCGCCGGACAGTGCCGCATATCCTCGGCATCTCGGGCGGATGCGCGGTGATGGTACTCGTGCTCGGCTGGGCGCTGGCCGGGGCGGTCAGGCGTATGCCGGGGGCGTTCACCGCGCTGCATATCGTCTCGGCAATCTATCTGCTGTGGCTGGCCTGGCGCATCGCCACGTCGACCGGGCCGCACGGGGCAAGCGCCCGTGCGCGGCCGTTCCGGACGATCGATGCCGTGGGTTTTCAATGGGTCAATCCCAAAGCCTGGGCAATGGTGCTCGGCGCGGTCACGAGTTTTGCGCGGCCTGCGCATCTGCTGATCGATGTGCCGGTCGTCGCAGCGGTGCTGATGGTTATCGGCCTGCCGTGCATCGCGTTGTGGGCCGCATCGGGCCAGATCCTGAGCCGTTTTTTGTCGGACCCGCGCGCGCTGCGTGCCTTCAACTTCGGCATGGCGGGGCTGCTGGTCGCCTCGATCTGGCCCGGCCTGCGATCGCTGTTCCCCGCCTGACCGGCGGACTTTGTGGATTAGGGCGGGGAACAAATGCGGTGCGGCGATGGTTACGGTCCAATCAGATCGGAAAACCATGCAACGCACGCTTATTCTGCTTTCGCTCGTTGCCATGGCATCCGCCTGCAACGGTCAAACCAACCAGACCGCGCCGGATAGCGGCAAGCAACAGGCTGCGCCGACGGCAGTTCCCCGCGCGGTGACGCCCCTGCCCGCTGCGTTCGCGGCGGAAATTGCCCAGATCAACCGGGCCGGCCCCGGTGACCCGCCGCCACAACCGGCGGCGCCGGGCACCGCTGCGACGAGCCCGCCCAGCCCGTTTGCCATCCGCGCCGAAGTGCTGCTGGCGCGGGCGCGGTTCTCTCCCGGTGTGGCGGACGGCGAATTCGGCACCAATTTCAAGCATGCCATCGCTGCCTATCAAAAGGCGCGCGGCCTGACTGTCAGCGGCACGATCGACGGCCCGACCTGGCAAGCGCTGTCCGCCGAACCGGGCTCGGCCCAGCCTGCGGCACACGATTACACCATCACGGCGGCCGATGTCGCAGGGCCATTTGCGCCGGATGTGGGCGAAGATTTCGTCAAGCTGGCCGCGTTGCCGTTCGGGCCGCAGTTCACCAGCCCGCTGGAAGCGCTGGCAGAGCGCTTTCACATGAGCCAGGCCTTGCTTCAGGCGCTCAATCCCGGAGTCAACTTTGCGGTGGCCGGCAGCCGCATCGTCGTGGTCGAGGACGAGCCGCCCGCGTTCACCAAGGGCGACGTCGCGCGCATTGACGTCACCAAGTCGGACGCGTCGGCGCGGGCCTATGACCACGATGGCAAGCTGATCGCGTTTTACCCCGCCACCGTCGGTTCGACCGAGCGGCCCTCGCCCAGCGGCATCCACAAGGTCGTCGGCGTGGCGCGAAATCCGACTTACACTTACGATCCCGACAAGCTGGCCTGGGGACCGCGCTCTGCCGGCAAGCTGATCATAAAATCGGGCCCGAACAATCCGGTCGGGATCGTCTGGATCGATCTCAACGCGCCCAGCTATGGCATTCACGGCACGCCCGATCCCGACAAGATCGGCAAGACCGCCAGCCACGGTTGCGTGCGACTGACCAACTGGGACGCACTGGCGCTTTCCGCCGGGGTCAAACCCGGCGTTGTCGTCCGCTTCATCGGCAATCGCGGCGGGTAGACTTTGTGCTATGCGAGTGTCGTGATACCGTCCGATCCCGTTCTCTACAGCTTTCGCCGTTGCCCTTATGCGATGCGGGCGCGGTTGGCGCTGGCGGTCAGCGGCGCGCGATGCGATCTGCGCGAGGTGACGCTGTCGGCCAAGCCCGCCGCGATGCTGGCAGCCTCTGCCAAGGGCACGGTGCCGGTGCTGGTTCTGCCCGACGGCCGCGTCATCGATGAAAGCCTCGACATCATGCGCTGGGCGCTTTCGCAGCGCGACCCCGAAGACTGGCTGGCGCGCGACGACGCGGCGCTGATTGCCGCGAACGATGGCGCGTTCAAGCGCGACCTCGACCGTTACAAATATCCCGACCGGCATGGTGTCGACGCAACGGTGCATCGCGACAATGGCCTCGACTTCCTGCGCCGGATCGATGCGCGGCTGGCGGACGCGGGCCAGCTTTGCGGGACGGCGCGCGGCCTGGCGGATGCCGCGATCATGCCGTTCGTGCGCCAGTTTGCGGCGGTCGATCGGGCATGGTTCGATGCGCAACCCTTGCGCCATGTCCATACCTGGCTGGCAGGGCACCTGGCGTCCGACCTGTTCGCGGCAATCATGATGCGGGTCGCGCCGTGGTCGCCGGGTGATCCCCGTGTTGTTTTCGCGGCGGCGGGCGATTAGGGTCAGGTCATTCGGGGGGACCAGCATTGCCGGCCAGATTGATCGTTTGCGGGGTGGTCCTGCTCCTGGGCGCATGCTCGGCACAATCATCGGTCCCTTCGCCCGCGACCGGCACCGTGCGGATCGACGTGTCCGGCGCGGCACCTGTTGTGTTTGCCCCCGATCAGGCGATGGGCGCGGCGCTCGACGGGTTGCCGGCGGGGCAAGTCGACCAGCTTTATACCCCGCACAACATCGCCGCGCTGCAACGGACCGGGCTGCGACCGATCAGTTACAGCCTGCGCAGCGAACTCGCCATCGACGCGTGGCACTGGGGTGAGGAAGGGACGTGGAGCGATCCGGCGCATCGTCGCGGTTACTGGACGACCAGCGACAATCCGGCCCGGCCGGTCCTGACCGGATGGGGCTATTCGCTGCCCCGGCGCGGCGATTCGGTCGATCAGGCAGAGGACAACGGCTATTCGCGGATCGACGATGGCGATCCGGCGACGTTCTGGAAGTCGAACCCCTATCTCGATCGGGCCTACACCCATGCACCCGAACGGCCGCAATGGGTGGTGATCGCCTTTGACGACCCGCAGGCGATCACGGCGGCGCGCATCCGCTGGGCCGCGCCCTGTGCGCGGGTCTATCGCGTGCAGTACTGGACCGGCACCGATCCTTACGACGAATTTCAGCACTGGCGCGATTTTCCCCTGGGCCTCGTCGACAACGGGCGCGGCGGCGACGTCGTGCTGCGTCTGGCGGACAAGCCGGTCAGGGCGAATCTGGTGCGCATCCTGCTGGAAACATCCTCGCATGCCGCGCCGGCCGGGTCGACCGATCGGCGTGATGCGATGGGCTATGCGATTGCCGAACTGGGGCTGGGCACGATCGGCCGGGATGGTCGGTTTGTCGACGTGATGCAGCATGGCAGCGCCAGCGACGAGCAGACGCAGATCACCGTGTCATCGACCGATCCCTGGCACCGCGCCGGCGACCGTGACTTGGGCGCCGAACAGCCCGGCTTTGACCGGCTGTACCGCAGCGGTCTGACCAGCGGCCTGCCGATGGTGGTGCCGGTCGGCGCGCTGTACGACACGCCGGAAAACGCGGCGGCGGAAATCCGCTTTCTGCGCCGCCGGCATTACCCGGTGCGCCAGATCGAGGTCGGCGAAGAACCCGATGGCCAGAACATCTCGCCAGAGGATTACGCCGCGCTGTACCGCCAGTTTGGCGCGGCGGTCCATGGCGTCGATCCGCATCTGGGCATCGGCGGGCCAAACTTACAGGACGCGGTGTCGGACACCTGGGCCGATGATGGCGCCGACCATTCGTGGACACGGCGCTTTCTGGCGGCGATCCACACCCCGGGCCGCGAGGCGAGCCTCGATTTCTTCAGCTTTGAACATTACCCTTATGACAATCTGTGCGGGGCGATGGACAGCAAAGTGCGCGGGGCAACCGGCATTCTGACCACCGCGATGGCGCGGCTTCATGACGACGGGGTGCCGTCGGGCATTCCGTGGATCGTCACCGAATACGGCTTTTCCGCGTTTTCGGGACAGGCCGAGGTCGAAATGGCCGGCGCGCTGTTCGATGCCGACATGGTCGCGCATTTCATCGCGCTGGGCGGGAATGCATCGTATCTGCTCGGCTATGGCCCCGACGAACTGTACGAGCCGGGGCAGGCCTGCGCCGGCTATGGCGAATTGATGCTGTTCGGCGCCGACGACCATCACCAGGCGACGTGGCCGGCGCCGGCCTTCCGGGCGCTGTCGATGCTGACGCACGACTGGGTGGTGCCGGGCCATGGCACACACCGCCTGTACCACGCCTCGATCGATCTGCCCGGCGGCAATCGCGACCAGGCGGTGGTGGCCTATCCGGTGCAACGCCCGGATCAAAGCTGGGCGGTGCTGCTGATCAACCGCGATGCGCGGGCGGCGCATGCGGTGCGGTTGACGATCGGCAGCGCGCCGCTGCATGGGCCATACCGGATCGTCCAATATGCCGGGCGCGACTATGTCTGGCACTCCGCCGGCGCCGCCGGTCATCCGTTGCGCAATGACCCGCCCCGGCGGTTTGTGGATACGAACGAAACCGTCGCCCTGCCCCCTTATTCGATCACGGTCGTCACGTCTTCAACGCCGTAGGGACAGCCTGCCCGGCCCGGTCAGGCCGCCACCGGCCTGGCCGTGGTGCTGCGCGACGATCGCTCCTTGTTCTTGACGCGGCGCATCGGCAGGCTGTGGCAGTTGCGCTTGAAATAGACGATTTCGAGCAAGGTCGGCCAGATTTCCAGCGACGAGCGGATGATCCCGACTTCGTCATCGACGATCCGGCTGACATTCTGCTGAAAGAAATCGGGTTCGAATTCATAGAACGTGCGCGACAGCCCTGCCGCGAAATGGCCCAGCGCATCGCTGCGTTCGTTGGACAAGGCGTGGTCGCGCGCCGCCAGCACGCGCGCATGCAGAGTCCGCGCGTTGTGCAGGATTTCCTCGCTGTCCTGCAACGAAACCTCGCCATCGTAATCGAACGCGATGCCGAAATCGTCGACTTTGCGCAGGCTGGTGCGGATCTTGCGCTTCAACAGCCCGCTGATCGCTTCGTTGAACACTTCGGCGGCAAGCGGGTCGCGCATATAGCTGTTCTTGGTGTGGGTCTGCGCGGAATCGACATGCGCGGCGACAATGTTCGGCTGCTGAATCCACAAGCGATAGATGTAATCCTCAAACCGCAACCGGGTCGGAAAGAACGGCGGCAGTCCGGTGCGGTTGTCATAGCCCGCCACGCCGCAATCCATGCGCCAGTTGACGTTGGTGATGCAGGGACGGAAATTGACCAGCACATACGTGTCGTTCAGGCGTTCGGCATCGACTTCGTCCGGGGCGTTCAGGAACATGTCGACATAGTCGACCGCGTCGATGTCGTTGGTCCCGGTGCGAAAAGTCTGGGCCATCTTGATCGTGGCGTTGCGGGCGACTTTGCCGGGCTGCAAAGTCACCGCGTTTTCGCGCGAAAAACCCAGCGACGTGTTCGATTCCAGATCCATCGCCGAATCGACCAGCAATTCGCCCTGGTCGTAATTGGCCGGCGCCTCGGCAGCGGTGCGCCCGAGGATGTCGCGAAACGATTGCAGGATGTCGAACGATTTGCGGGTGTGGCCATTGGCCCCGCGCGGGATCAGCTTGCCCCGGCTGATCTCTGCCTCGCCCAGCGCTTCGGGGCTGTCCTCGATCAGGGCATAGGGACGCATGTCGTCGTCGGCGCTGACCATCAGGTCGCCCAGCGTGTACATCAGCGAGAAATTGCGATTGCCGCCATAGCTCGGCCGGAACAGGTTGCGCACCAGCACGTCCAGCTTGCGGTCGCGCAGGCGGCGGCAGATGTACGAAACGAACTGTTCCTTTTCGGCCGGGCCGACATACCAGACATCGTTGTGCGTGCGCGTGGCCTCCAAAGAGGCGTAATACTTGTTATGGTTGGCCACCGAGGAATCGTCGAACACCACGATCGGCGCGGTCTGGCCGCTGCGGGTGAAGTTTTCGTCATAGGCCTCGACCGTTTCCCCGACATCGCGCAGGCGATAGGTCGGGATGACGAAATGGAGATCAGGTTCACTCATCGGTATGCTCCGGCTGCAAAATGCGCAAAAATGGGCGGATGGCGTGGCGGCACGGCTGATCCGCAGGGGCTTCAGGTGCGGGTCGACCGGGTCAGGGGCGCTTGTGGACAGCCGGGCGCGGGCTGACACCCGCCCACCAGACGGGAAATCATCCGGGCGCCCCAGGTCTCTTGCAATTCCGCCTGCGGGACGGGGGATGGCGGGATCGCGTCAAGCGGCGCGCCGCGCGCCATCGGCCTTGACCAGCGTTGCGGGCAGGCGACCGGCATCAGCAGACCAGGTCCGACCAGCACAAGCGCAAGGCCTGAAAACAGGCAGACCACTGCCGCCAGCGCAATCAGCCAGATCGCGGGCCGGCCGGCCACGACCGGGTCCGACAGGTTGGCCGCGCGTAGCCACGCCACGGCACAGCCAAACCCGGCCAATGCCATCGCGCCCGCCAGACGAAAGGTGATATGATCCAGCCGGTTCGGCGCACCTTTGCGAAGGCGATTGGACATGTTTGCCATGCCGCGCTGACTGCGCCACTCGCCCGTAAAATCGCAATGGGGATTGCCGCCGCCGCCATAAAGATCAAGCTTATGCCGATCGCCGGTTGTTTGACCGCGACCACCGCGACAAACAGAAAAACGCATTTTGGTCGAAGGGCGCTTTGCGGTATCCGCAGGCCCGCAACACTCATCGATGACCCCGGCAGGAGAGCATTATGACCGAACTTCGTCGCATCGGGAAATCCGACCTTAGCACCGTGCCGCTGATCCTGGGTGGAAACGTGTTCGGCTGGACCGCCGATCAGGCCACCAGTTTTGCCGTGCTCGATGCGTTTGTCGCGGGCGGCGGAACGGTGATCGACACCGCGGACGTCTATTCCGCATGGGCTCCCGGCCACGTCGGTGGCGAATCCGAAACCGTGATCGGCGCATGGCTGAAGACGCGCGGCCGGCGCGACGATGTCGTCATCACCACCAAAGTCGGCCTGTTGCCGATCGACGGCGGCAAGGGCCTGAACCCCGCGCACATTGCGGCAGCGGTCGAGGGGTCACTGCGCCGGCTCGGCACCGACTATATCGATCTCTATCTGGCGCATCGCGATGATCCGGACACCGACCAGGACGCAGTGGCGCAGGCATTCGACGCGCTGGTCTCGGCGGGCAAAGTGCGCGTGATCGGCGCGTCGAACTTTACTGCCGATCGGCTCGAAAGCGCGGTTGCGGCGCAGGACAGCAAAGGGTTGGCGCGGTATCAGGCACTGCAGAACGAATACAACCTGCTGTCGCGCGAAGCCTATGAGGGCGCGGTTCAGGACTATGTCGTTGCGCAGGATATCGGCATGACGCCGTATTATGGCCTCGCGTCGGGATACCTGACCGGCAAGTACCGCAGCGCCGCCGATGTGAAAGGCGCACGTGCCGGCAATGTCGGCAAATATGTCGAAGGCAATGGCCCGCGCGTGCTGGCCGTGCTCGACGCGGTGGCGGCAGCGCACGGCGCCAGTCTGGCCCAGGTCTCGCTCGCGTGGATTGCCGCCCAGCCCGGCATCACCGCACCGATCGCCAGCGCCACCAGCGTCGCACAAGTCGAAGACCTGCTCGGCGCGATCAGCCTGCGGCTTACGCCGGAGGATCTGACCGCGCTCGACACCGCCGGGCGAGTCAGCGTTCCGGTCTGATCCGCAGCGTATCGCTCTACAGATTTGAATATCAAATAGATCCGCTGATCCAGAGCATGTCGAAGGGTGCGCGCGGCGCTTGCCCGGGGGCATGTCGCAGACCCCCCAGCATGGCCATTCGCGCGCATCCTTCGACAAAGCTCAGGATGAGCGGGGCTGGTGCGGGACACGGCTGGAGTTGGCGCCCCTTGCAGAGGCCATGATGCCCTGCCACAACGCGCCGGCCTCATAAGGGTCGGGGCAACGAGGCAGGAGTTGGCGTGAGCTACGAATACAGCAGCAGCAGTCAGAACTTCACCTTTCCGAACCCGTTGCGCGCGCACAACCTGTTTGTCGCGGGCGCAGCGGCGGCGGCCGGGTTGACCGGGTTCGCGCTGTTGTTTCAGGCCCGCAGCGCGCTCCACACCAGCGAACGCCTCGACGCGCTCGCGGCGGCAGCGGTCGCGTTCGTGCTGATCGTGGTGGGCGGGTATCTGCTGTTTCAGGTGTTCAGCCAGTTGCGATTCTTTTTCGGGCGCGGCCGGCCGCAGGGCCTCGCCCCGCAGTTGCAGCCGGACCAGATCGGCACCAGCAATCCCGCCGAAGGATATATCAAGGAATCGCTGCGCCAGCAGGCGCTGGAATATCCCGAACCGGGCGACCCGCTGTCGGGCCTGCTGTATTATCTGGTCCCCGACCTGATCTATTCGCCGCGCCCGGTGCGCGCCTTTGCCGAACGGCAGTTTCAGGCGGGCATCCTGACACTGGCGCTGTTGGGCGGGCTGATCGTGTCGGCAATTTTGGGCGGCGGTGACGGCGGCGGGCGTGTGTCGGGCTGGGTGGCGATCATCCTGTTCGCCATTTCCGCGCCCAGCCTGCTCAATCCGAAATCGGGTGCGCGTGCCGAATCGGGAATCAATGTGCTGTCGGTGCCCAAAATGGCCGGACTGATCGCGTTTTCGGTGCTGGGCCCGGTGGCGATCGCGCTGGTCGGCAACGCTCTGCCGCCGCCGCCGTTCGGGATCGGCGCCACCACGCTGTTGCTGTTGCTGGTGCTGGCCGGAGTGCTGCACGGGTTGTTCCTGGCCGCCGTCATGCGCCACCGCATGCCGGCGCCGTCGACCACGGTGTCGATGATCCAGGACACCTGGAACATTTCGGTCAATCCCGCGCTGGTGTCGGCCGAATTCATGCGCGCGATGCAGGATGCCTGGTGGGAAAAAATTCCCAATCGCCGTTATTGCCGCATCGACCCGCAGGTCAATCTGCAGCAACGATCGGGGCAGTTTCAGGGCAGCATTGTCGAAGAAACCCAGCCGGTTCCGTTCGTTATCGACGGACCGACTCTCGATGGAAAATCCGGCGAACGGCCGTTTGCCTCGGGCAATCCGTTGATCATCAACCTGATCAACGGCTATGCACTGGCGCTGACGGTGGTCGCCTGTGTCGCCAGTTTTCTGCTGGTCGGTGCGCTGACCGGCGGCGGTGCCGGGATCGGGTCGCTGGCGGCATGCACAGTGTTCGTCTGGGCGCTGGCCAAGGCGGCGTTCGATGTGGCGCGGTTCCTGACACTGCGGTTTGATTTCCGGTCGAACGTGATCTGGATGGAAATGAGCGGCGCCTATGCCGCCGCCGAAGTCGCACAGGGCAACCGCTATACCTCGAACCTGCATTCCAGCAGCCAGGTGGTCCAGATCGAAGGGATGACCTTTCGCCTGTGGATGGCCGAAGTGCATTCGGTGGCATTCGGCAAGGACGGCCACCGCTTCATCGTGTCGATGATGGGCAAGCCGGACGAGGCCGCCGCGCTGACCAAGCGGCTGAAGGATTTCATCACCAGCCAGGCGGTGATGGTGTCGGTCGGCAGCACCGGCGATCAGGAGCGCGCCGCACGCGCCGGCATGATGAATGCCCAGTTGAACTTTGGCAATGCGCCCACGCCGTTCGGTCAGATTCCGTCGCGCGACGATCCGTCGGATCGCTGACCCAGGCGGCGCAGCGGCACGCGGCCCGGCGCGACCAGATCCTGCGCCAGTTTCCAGTCGGTGGACAGCCATTTGCCATAGTCCGTCGGGCGCAGGATGACCGGCATCGTGGCAACCCCCTCGGCCGGATAGAGGCCGTCGCCGGGCGTGGTCAGAATGGCAAAGCTGGGCACTTCGGAATCGCGCCAGATCCCGGCAAAGGCAAACACCGGCTGATCGGGCACGGCAAACCACGCCGCCCCGCCGCGAAAGGCCGTCGCCGGGACCAGGCAGCGGAATTCGGTGTGGCGCAAGGTGCCGATCCAGAACGGGCTTTCCAGATTGCGCACGTGCGTGACCACTTGTGTCCCGCGCGGCGGCGGCGGCACGCCCCATTGGCGCGGGATCAGGTATCGCATGCGGCCTTTGCCCTGCACCACCACCGGCGCAAAACCGCCGGGCACAATGCTGCCGCCGGCCCAGACGTCCTTGCCCGGATCGGCGCCCAGCGCCGTCGCGATCTGCGCGGCGGTGGCATCGAGTTGATACGGATGCGCCACGCGGCTTACCCCAGCCGCAGCCCAAGCTGGGCCAGCAGTTGCGCCGCCTGTTCGCGCGAGACGGTCGCGCCGCGAAACAGGCCGGCATCGATCAGGCGCAACCCGCCCAGATCGGCGCCGCGCAAGTCCGCCTTGTCAAACCGTGCCCCGGCCAGATTGGCGTCGCGCAAACTGCACTGTTCGAACACGGTTTCGCGAAAATCGCATTTGCGCAGATCGGCCTGCCCCAGATCGACCCGGCGCAGGGTCTGCTTGCGAAACGAATGCCCCGGCATTTTGGCATCGATCAGCAGGCATTCCTCGAATCGCACATCGATCGTGCCGGCATCGGACAAATCCACCCCGGTCAGCTTGCACGCGGTGAACGCAGCCCCGCCCAGCCGGGCATTGCGCAATGCGGCGTTGTTGATGTCGCACTTGGCAAGCACCGCATCGGTCAGATCGACGCCGATCATCGCGGCAAAGCCCGCGCGCACCGATTGCCAGCGCGTCGCCTCAAGCCGGGCGCCCGACAACAGCACTCGGCGCATGTCGCAACGTTCGAACTGCCAGCCGGCCAGATCGAGGCCCGACAAGTCCGCCTCTGCCAGATCGCATTCGAACAGGCGCCATGGCCCGGTCAGCGAGGCCAGGTCGGCGCGCGTCAATGCCCGCTGCGTCATCACCTGATCGGGCGCGGTCATTGCTGGGTCAGCCACCAGCTCGCGCTGGCCGACACCCCGCCCAGCATCAGCGCCGCGAGCAGAACCAGCAGGTTGGCGGCGATCGACGCGCCCCGGGTGCGACGACCAAACGCCTTGCGCGGGCTGGGCCGTTCGAGCCGCAGTTGAATGCTGGCCGCCGCCGCCGACCCCGCCAGGCCGATCGGCAGGACCACCAGCACCAGCACCGGCGCGCGGCTGCCGATGCCCACCGCAACAGCCGCGAGCAGAGGCGCGGCCATTGTCATCGCCACGATCGCCTTGGTCCGGCCGATCATCGCCTTGGCAATCGGCGCCACCGCCAGCAGGTCGGGGGTGTCCTCGCCCGAAATCACCAGCCAGGCCAGATCCCCGGTCAATTGCGTGGTCACGAACACGCCGACAAACGCCATGGCCGGCAAGACCACGCCCTGGCCGTGGCGTTGCAACAGCACCAGCATCATCGGCACCAGATACACGAGGCGCAGCAGCATGGTCGCCAGGATCTGCGGGTTTCGCCGCAACAGCGCCATTTCCTTGCCCAGCATCGTGCGCGCCAGCGACCCGGAAAAGCGGGCCCGCATGCCCGCCCGCGCCGCCCGGCGCTGGCGCGGGCGCAGATTGTCATAGTGTCCGGCCTGCTGGAACGCGGCGACGAAATGGCGTTCGAACAGCACGCCTGTCCCGGCAAACAGCGCGATCGCGACAACGATGATGGCGGCCGCGGCCAGCGGATCGCCAAACCCCGCGCGGCCGGGCAGGCTGACCCACCCGCCCTGCCCGAAATGGTGCGCGCGCGCCCACGCATAGGCCACGCCAAACCCGTTCCGGCCCGCCGCCGCACCGCCATAGCGCATGACTTGCGAGGCGATCACCATGGCCCCGCCGAACAGGGCGATAGTGACTTGCGCCACCGTGCGCGCCGCGCGCGGCCCGGCCAGCCGGACAATCGCCAGCATCACCGCCAGACCCAGGCACGTGGCCACCAGCACGAGCGCCACCAGCAACACCAGTGCGCCGGCCAATGCCGGATGGCCCAGCGCGATCATCGGCACCAACGGCGGCAGGATAAAGAACGATTCCGACATCAGCACCGTGGCGGCGATGCCGATCAGTTTGGACCAGAGCACGGTGCGCGTGGCGATCGGCGCGCTGAGCAACAGATCCAGATCGCCGCTGCCATAGATCGCCTGTTCAGCGCGCGACAGCGCCTGACTAAGCCCGAACGAAGCCATCACCACCGCGGCCAGCGACATGATCGTCAGCCCGGTCGGCGTTGGCCCCATCGGCACGTCTCGCAACATCACGGCAACGCTCACGCCCGCCGCAACGAACAGCCCGAGCAGCACGAAAACAAAGATCTTGCGCCGCAAGCCGCCCTTGCCCGCCGTCCGCCAGGCGATCCGCATGGTGTGGAGCACCAGCCCCGGCAGGGTTGCAGGCGCAACCAGCATCAGGGTTTTGCCGTCAGGCGGATGAACGTGTCTTCCAGTGTGGCGTCGCCCGGCCCGGCCAGGGCGCGCAGCTCTGCCAGCGTGCCCTCGGCCAGCAACGTGCCGTTGGCGATAATGCCGATACGGTCGGCAAGGCGTTCGGCGACTTCCAGAATATGCGTGGTGATGATCACCGTCGCGCCGGCATCGACTTCGGCGCGCAGGGCATCCTTCACCGCGCGCGCCATCGTCGCGTCGAGCCCGGTCAGCGGCTCATCAAGGATCAGCAGGCGCGGGCGGTGGATCAGCGCGCCGGCCAGCGCGACTTTCTGCTTCATCCCGCGCGAAAAGCCTTCGCAACGGGTGTCGCGTTCGTCCCACAGATCGAGCCAGCGCAACAGGCGTTCCGCCTCGGTCGCGGCGTCGGCCGGGTCCATGCGCCAAAGGCCCGCGACAAAGGCCAGGTATTCGGCCGGGGTCAGCTTGTCATAGATCATCGGCTCGTCAGGCAACCACGCCGTCACCGCCTTGGCCGCCAGCGGATCGCGGCGGACGTCGTGGCCAAAGATTTCCACCCGCCCGCCATCGGCGGCGAGCAGACCGGTGACGATGCGCAAGGTGGTTGTCTTGCCCGCACCGTTGGGACCGAGCAGCGCGTAGAGCTGGCCCGGCGGAATGGTCAGCGACAAGTCGCGGAGCACCGGTTTGTCGTACGATTTGCGCAACCCCGTAATGCGCAACGCCGCCACTTCGCCCACGCGCCACCCCTTGCCGTTGTTCGCGCCGCGATCCTGAAGCGGATCGCCGGGCGGCGCAATCCGGACCCACGAAAAAAACGCTGCCCATTGGTTGGCGCAATGGGTTAGCAACGACGCACCCCTTCGTTCCGGAGCTTGTCCATGCCCCTGCCCCATCGTCTTGCCATGTTGATGCTGGCCGCTTCGCTGGCGACGCCGGCACTGGCCCAACCCGGTGCGCAGGTGACGATCACGCGCGACGAATGGGGCATTGCCCATGTTCACGGCAGGACCGACGCCGATGCCGTCTATGGCATGATCTATGCGCAGGCCGAGGACGATTTCCCACGGATCGAGAACAATTACCTGACCAATCTGGGGCGTCTGGCCGAGGCCGAGGGCGAGTCCGCGATCTGGCAGGATTTGCGCCAGCGGCTGTTCATCGATCCCGACCGGCTGCAAGCCGACTATGCCAAAAGCCCGGCGTGGTTGCAGCGCTTGATGGTGGCCTGGGCGGCGGGGCTGAACGCCTATCTGGCCGATCATCCCGCGGTAAAGCCCAAAGTCATCACGCATTTCGAACCGTGGATGGCGCTGTCGTTTACCGAGGGCAGCATCGGCGGCGATATCGAGCGCGTGCCGTTGTCGCAGTTGCGCGCGTTTTACGAACACCGGCAGGTGGCGATGACCGCGCAGGAACGTGGGCTGGTATGGCGCGAGCCGGCCGGGTCGAACGGCATCACCATCGCACCCTCGCGCACCAGCACCGGACATGCGCTGTTGCTGATCAATCCGCACACCAGCTTTTTCTTCCGGTCGGAATTGCAGATGACCAGCGATCAGGGGCTGAATGCCTATGGCGCGGTGACCTGGGGGCAGTTCTTTGTCTATCAGGGGTTTAACCCCCATGTCGGGTGGATGCATACGTCCAGCGGGGTCGACAATGTCGATGAATTTGCCGAAACCGTGGTCGACACGCCGAGTGGCGGCAAAGGCTATCGCTATGGCGCGCAAGTCCGCCCGCTGACGCAAGCAACTATCACATTGCGCTATGCCCGTGGCGACGGCACGTTCGGCACCCGCCGTTTTGTCACCTGGGCCAGCCATCATGGCCCGATCGTGCGCGAAGAGCACGGCAAATGGATCGCCTTTGCACTGATGAACATTCCGGTGCCCGCGCTTGAACAAAGCTGGCTGCGCACCAGAACGCATGATCTCGCCTCGTTTCTGAAAGTGGCGGAACTGCGTGCCAACAGTTCGAACAACACGCTGTTTGCCGACGACACCGGCGAAATCGCCTATCTCCACCCGCAATTCGTACCGGTCCGCGACACGCGGTTCGATTACACCAAGCCTGTCGACGGCAGCGATCCCGCGACCGACTGGAAAGGCCTGCACGCGCTGGCCGACTTGCCCAGCGTGCTCAATCCGCGCAACGGCTGGGCCTACAACACCAACGATGCGCCATGGCACGCCGCAGGTGCCGACAGCCCGGTCAAAGCCAATTACCCGGCGTACATGGACCAGGTCGGCGGCAATCCGCGCGGCCCCCATGCCATCCGCGTGCTGGACGACCGGCGCGATTTCACGCTGCCGGGCCTGATTGCCGCCGCATTTGACTCATGGCTGCCGGCGTTCGACCGCTTGCTGCCGCCGCTGTTCGATGCCGCTGCGGCCGATCCGGGCAATGCCGACCGGCAGGCGGCGATTGCGCTGCTGAAGGGCTGGGACCACCGCTGGGCCGCCGATTCCACCGCGACCACGCTGGCGGTCAACTGGGGCGAAGCGCTGTGGGCCAAACGCGGCGACCATGCCGATCCGGACGACGACAGCACGACGGTGTGGGACTGGATGGAACGGCGCGCCACCCCGGCGCAGCGGCTGGCCGCGCTCGATCAGGCGATTGCGCGGCTGCGCGCCGATTTCGGCGACTGGCGCGTGCCGTGGAGCGACATAAACCGTTATCAACGCAACGACGGCGCGATCGAACAAGTGTTCGACGATGCCAAACCGTCGACCCCGATCCCGTTCGCCAGCGCGCGCTGGGGCTCGCTCGCCTCGTTCGGGGCGCGGCGCTATCCGGGAACGAAGCGCTATTACGGCACCAGCGGCAACAGCTTTGTCGCCGCAGTCGAATTCGGCCCGCGCGTGACCGCGCGCGCCGTCAGCATCGGCGGGGAAAGCAATGACCCTGCCTCTCCGCATTTCGCCGACCAGGTCGGCCGGTATGCAACGGGCGATCTGCGCAGCGTGCATTTCTGGCCGGAAGACCTGGCCGCGCACGCCGTCACGACCGAAGTGCTGGTGCGCAAGTAAGGCGGCCTCCCGGCCAAACCACCGCCGTTCCCCCCACGCATTGCTATGTACGCCGCCATGCGCCTTTGCAGCGTCATCAAACCCGGATAGGCCGGTCGGCATGAGCCAACACGAACACACCATTGCCACCGCCCTGGCCGAATTGAACCGGTTGTACGACCGCTCCGTGGCGACTTTGCGCGCCGACATTGCCGCCTATGCCGCCGATGGTACGCCGCCGCCTGCCAGCCGCCGTGACGACGGGTCTTATGCCTATCCCGAATTGCGCATCGATCTGTCACGTGATCCCGACAATGTCTCGACCGGGCGGGCATTCGGCCGGCTGACCCAGCGCGGCACTTACACGACCACGGTCACGCGGCCGGTGTTGTTTGCCGGCTATTTGCGCGAGCAACTGGAACTGATCCTCGAAGACTATGATGTCGCGCTGACAGTGCATGCGTCATGCCAGGAAATTCCGTTCCCTTACGTGCTCGACGGCGCGTTCGGTGCAGAAATCGGCGTGGTGCGGCCGCAGGACCTGGCGCGCCATTTCCCGACCACCGATCTGGCCGCGATCGGCGATGAAATTGCCGATGCCGAATACAGCATCGGGGAGGGACCGATCCCGCTGTCGCTGTTCGACGGCTTGCGCACCGATTTCAGTCTGGCCCGGCTGGCGCATTACACCGGCACCCGGCCCGAGGATTTTCAGCGTTATATCCTGTTCACCAATTACCACCGCTATGTCGATGAATTCGTCGATTGGGCCGGGCGGCAGCTCGATGGCACGCGGTTCATCGCGCTGACCGGCGCTGGCGGTCTGTCGATCGATGCCGCCACCGAAAACGCCCGCGCGCGGCTGTCGGACACCGCCTGGCGCCGCCACCAGATGCCGGCCTATCACCTGATCGCGCCCGATGGCACGGGGATCACGCTGGTCAACATCGGCGTCGGCCCGTCGAATGCCAAGACGATCTGCGACCATCTGGCGGTGCTGCGGCCAGAGGCATGGCTGATGATCGGGCATTGCGGCGGGCTGCGGCCAACCCAGCAGATCGGCGACTATGTGCTGGCGCATGCCTATCTGCGCGACGATCACGTGCTCGATCCGGTGCTGCCGCCCGAAATCCCGATCCCTGCGATCGCCGAAGTGCAAGTCGCGCTGCAGGCCGCCGCCGAAGCGGTCAGCGGTACGGGCGGCACCGATCTGAAACGGCGGATGCGCACCGGCACCGTTGTGACGACCGACGATCGCAACTGGGAATTGCGCTTTTCGCATTCCGCCAGACGCCTCAGCCTGTCGCGCGCGGTCGGCATCGACATGGAATCGGCGACGATCGCCGCGCAAGGCTATCGCTTTCGCGTGCCCTATGGCACTTTGCTGTGCGTGTCGGACAAGCCGCTGCACGGCGAAATCAAGCTGCCGGGCCAGGCCAACCGGTTCTATGAAGAGGCAATCGCCGCGCATCTGGCAATCGGGACGACGACGTGCGAATTGCTGCGTCAACAGGGCGCAAAGTTGCATTCACGCAAATTGCGCGCGTTCAATGAACCACCGTTTAGATAGTTACCTGCTCGCGCTGGCCAGATGCGGCCGGCGCGCCGGGCTGAACACCTCTTCGCCGATGGTGTCGAGCGCCAGGCGATAGCTTTTGACCACCAGTGCAAAGACCGAGGGATCGATGCCCCGGCCGGTGATCACGTCCCAGGTCACATTGACCGAGCGATCGGGTGCAACAGTCACCGCGCCGAAACGGTTGTCGCGGACAAAGGCGGCGGCGGCGGCGGCGTCGAACGGCTTGTCAGGAATGAAATTGGCGCTGAATTGCAGCGACTGGCACGCCGAATGGGTGATCTCGTTGCAATCGTAAAACACGATCTGCGTGGCCCAGCCGCCAATGTTGGCCTTGATCAACGGGTCGCCGCTGTCATCGCGCGTGACCACGGCTTCATTCCCGGCGGACTTCAGCGCGGCGGCCACGCTGGCCGGTTCGGCAGCGGCTATCCCGTCCGGCTCGGCGGCCAGAGCGTGGGTGGCAAAACCCGCGCAAATGGCCAGCGGCATCAGGCGACGGACAATCTGGGCGAACACCGGATTCATGATTGGGGGGCATCCTCGAACTATTTTTTTATATGCCCGAAACGTCTCACAAACCGTGGCCGGCAGCAAGTGGTGATTTCCACCCCTTTTTGGGCGCATATATCGCTGGCCAACACGCTTGAGCGCGGCCGGCGAAAGCCCTTCCCCCTGAAGGGGAGGGGCTCCCTTGACTGCCCTGCCCCAGACGGAACGGGCGTTTCAATCCTGCGACAGAAATTCCACCAGCGCGCGACCCAGATCGGGCAGCGTTACACAGCTCATATGCGTGCCGGGGATGGTCGCGCGCCGCGCATCGGGCAGCGCCTGCGCCAGCAGGTCGGCCGATCCGTTATCATTGTCCTTGTCGCCGCACAGCACCAGTGTGGGCACGGCAATGCCCGCCAGCGCTGCGGGGGTGGTGTCCTCCATCGTCCCCAGCAACAGCCGCACGGCGGCGCGGTCGACTGACGAAGTCTTGAGGAATTGTTGCGCCATATAGGCCGGATCGCCAACGCGGATGGTGCCGAACCGATCGATCACGTCGCGAAAGAAATCCTGCCGTCCGGCCCAGCCGGCCAGCCCTTCGAGGCCCATGCCCGCCAGCACCAGCCGGCGCGGGCGCATGCCGCCGATGACCGCGCGCGCCGCGGTGCGCGCGCCGAGCGAAAACCCCACCAGATCGAAATCATCGAGGCCCAGATACGCGATCAGCGCCGCCGCATCGCGGGCCAGCACGTCGGCGGGATAGGCCGCCGGGTCGTGCGGCGCGGCGCTGGCGCCATGGGCGCGCAGGTCGGGCATCAGGCAGGCAAACCCCGCCTGCGCCAGTTGCGCCGCCGTGCCATAGCGCACCCAGTTGACTTCGGCCGAGGAAAACAGCCCATGCAGCAGCACGACTGGTCGGCCCGCGCCCAGCCGGTTCAGTGCCAGCGGCGCGCCGTCGAATCCGGGAAATGTCTCTGTCATGCCGGCGATCTAGCCGGTTATGCCAGCAGCTTGAACCCGGAAATCATCAGCACGACCGCCAGCACCGGGCGCAGCACTTTGTCGGGCGACCGGGTCGACAGCAGGCTGCCGATGATGACGCCGGGGATCGAACCGATCAGCAGATTGACCAGCAGCACCAGATTGACATCGCCGATCACCCAATGGCCAAACCCGGCCACCAGCGTCAGCGGCAGGGCATGGGCAATGTCGCTGCCGACGATGCCCGATACGCGCAAGGCCGGATAGAGCAGCAACAGCGCGGTCACGCCGATCGCGCCCGCCCCGACCGACGACAGCGTCACCGCCACGCCCAGCACGATACCGAGCACGACTGTCGGCGCCAGCGTCTTGCGCGGCTCGCGATGTTCGGCGCGCCGGGCAAACCCGGCGAGGCGTTGCTGAAAGAATGTGGCAAACGCGGTCAGGATCAGCATCACGCCCAACGACGTCAGGATCGCGTGGTTTGCCGTCGTCGGCGGATGCCCGACACGCGACAGCACCACCAGCGTGATGACCGCTGCCGGGACACTGCCGCTGGCAAGGCGCCGCACGATCACCCAGTCGACCGTGGCGCGGGCGCCATGGACCAGCGTGCCAAAAATCTTGGTGGTGGCCGAATACAACAAGTCGGTCCCCACCGCCGTGGTCGGGGTGACTCCGAACAACAACACCAACAGCGGGGTCATCAGCGATCCACCGCCCACCCCGGTCAGGCCGACCAGGAAACCGACCAGCAAGCCGGCAATGGCGTGAAGAGCATCGAGGTGGGCCAGCATCGCGTATCCTGCACAGCAACGACGACGATCATCGTGTAGCCTTTGCGCATAACGGGCAAACCGGGGGGTCGGCAATGGCCAGATCGACAAATCTCTATTTGTTGGGTTGGGATTCTTTCTTTCAGTCGGCCGCGCTGCGCGGCTCAGCGGCGAAGTGGCGCACGATATCGACGCGCATACCACAGTGCGCGCGTCGCTGACCCGGACGTTCGGCCACAAGCAAACCACCGCCGTGCGCGCCGACACCGCCGGCCTGCCCGATATTGCCATGGCGCCGTCGCGCCCCGGCGTCGAAGTGATCGCCCGCCCCGGCCGAATCCCGATTGTCGATTTCGCGATCCATCAGTTGAGCGACATCGAGGGCACGGCGGTCTATGCCGATGGCAGCCACAAGCGCGGCGTCGCCGGTCTGGTCCTGCACCTGATCGATGGCAAAGGCCATCGGGCCGCCCGCGCGCGCAGTGAAAGCGATGGCTTTGTGTTGATGGAACAAGTCCGCCCCGGCGATTGCCGGCTGGAAATCGCGCCGGATCAGGTACGTAATCTGAAAATCCGCCTTGTCAGCAACCAGCACATTCATGTCGGCACCAAAGGCAAGCTGGTCCGATTGAAAATCATCGTCGTTCCGCAATAAATCAATTCAGGCTTGGCGCTTGGGATTACAATGATGTAGATCGTTGTTACGCAACGGGCTTGTCGACCGTGCAATAAAGGAACAGGCCGTCATGGGTTCCGCATTGCCCTCTGTCCGTAGCATTTCCGATCTGGCCCGCATTGCCGGCGTATCGGTGTCGACCGTGTCGCGCGCGCTGACCGGCAAAGGTACGCTCAATCCTGTCACGCGGGAACGGATTCGCGAAATCGCCGCCGACCATGGCTTTCGCCTGAATGTCGCGGCACAGAACTTGCGGCTCGGGCGGACCGGCGCAATCGGCGTGCTGCTGCCGCTTGGCCATGAAAAGGCACAGGCGCTGTCCGATCCGTTCTTTTCGGCCATGTTCGGCCACCTTGCCAATGCGCTTACCGACCGGGGATATGATCTGCTGTTGTCGCGCGTCCTGCCGCAGGGCGCCAACTGGCTTGACGACTTCGTGCGCTCGGGGCGGACCGACGGGATCATCATGATCGGCCAGTCGGATCAGGGCGCCGTGCTCAACCGCGCCGCCGCCCATTACCTGCCGATGGTGGTGTGGGGCAGCTATGCTTCGGATAACCTCTATACCACCGTGGGATCGGACAACCATTCCGGCGGGGCCATGGCGGCAAGACACCTGTTGCAGCGCGGGCGCCGGCAACTGGCGTGGTTCGGCCATGCCGATGCGCCCGAATTCGCCGCGCGCCAGGCCGGTTTCCTGTCGGCGCTGCCCGACGATATCCGCAACAATTGCGACGTGGTGCCGATCCACATCACCCCCGAAGGCAGCCGCGCCTCGGCCCAGCGCTATTTCGCCGCCGGCAACCGGCCCGACGGCGTGTTTGCCGCCAGCGACATCGGCGCGGTCAGCGTGATTGCGGCGGCGGCCGAATTCGGCATCAGCGTGCCGGCCGACATGGCGGTGATCGGTTTCGACGACATCGCGCTGGCACGACTGACCAGACCGCGCCTGACCACCATCCGCCAGGATATCGAGGGCGGCGCGCGCATGCTGGTCGACCTGCTGCTGCGCCGCATGGCCGGTGCCGAAACCCAGTCGGTCCAGTTCGCCCCGCAACTGGTGATCCGCGAAACCACCTGAAGTATCCATTGCAAATCTGCCGGGAGCGAGAAGCCCATCCCTTCAGGAGAGGGGTGTCCAGCCCGCGAATTCGCGCATCAAGCAGAACTCGCAAACCCCCACCCAATCCTCCCCCTCCAGGGGGAGGGCTTTTTTGGCATGTTTGCAACCGGTATATGCGGAAGGAAAGGGCGGACAGGCCCGTCCGCCGATTCATGGCCTGATCAGAACGTCCCGCGCAGACGCGCGCCAAAGGTGCGCGGCGCAACCGGTCGGATTGTTGAACAGCGACCCGGCGCCGTTCTCATCCATGTTCACCCCGCCCGCCTTGAAGCCACGGTTGTATGTGGCATAGACCATCGCGTCGGGGGTCAGCTTGTACGCCAGCCCGAACGTGCCCGACAGCGCCCGGCTGGTAATCGACGCTGCATATTCCGGCGCCGGCGCCAAACCCGGCAACATCGACCATTCGATCGGGTTGTTCAGCGGGCAGGTATAGGCAAACGAGCCGGTCTTGTGCTCGTGGGCTTTGATCGCAGCGTGTTCCGCTGCCCGCTGGTTTATGGCGCCGACCGCAACGCGCTCGTGCTGCATCGCGATGACCTGTCGCGCGAATCCCACAACGGCAACGCCCACCTGACCGCCTATCTCGAACGCCAGCTCGAAGCCGTGCGAGCGAGCCGGCACGACGAACCCGACCTGACCGAACTGGCGTACCGGCTCGGTTACGCCGAAGCGAGCGCGGCCAGCCGGTTCCTGCGCGAACATTTCCGCTCCGGCGCCCGCGCCCTCAGCCGCCGCGCCGCGCCGCGCAGAGCGCGCGCGGGGCTGGCCCTGCAGGGGGAGGGTTGGGTGGGAGTGTAGCAAGTTTCGAAAAACGCACAACAATTCGGCCACAGCACGACCCTCCCCAACCCCTCCCGGCACGCAAACGCAACCCTTGGGCTATTGGGACCGCGATCTGGGCTGCGAGGATCTCGTGTGGTGAAGCTGAAGTTCGATCAATTAAACTTCCAATCCACCATGCTAGCGCGCCAGCAGATAGGCGACGACGTGCTTGGCGGCCTCTGCCACATCGTCCCAGGCAGCGGCGAAATCGACTTCATCGCCGTAATAAGGATCGATCACCGCTTGCCCCTGGCGCCCGGGCACGATGTCGAGCAACAGGCCAACTTTGGCCAGCACGCGGCCCGGTGCGAGGCGGCGCAGATCGCGCAAGTTCTGCTGGTCAAGCGCATAGATATGGCCAAAGCGCAGAAAATCCTCCTGCGTCAGGGCGCGCGCGCGATGCTTTGACAAGTCGATGCCGTGGCGCCGCGCTTCTTCGATCGCGCGCGGATCGGCGCCTTCACCCGTGTGGATTCCGGTCGTCCCGGCCGAATCGATCGTCAGCGCCAGGCCTTGCGCCACCGCTTCGGCGCGCAACGCGGCTTCGGCCATGGGCGACCGACAGATGTTGCCAAGGCACACAAACAGAACGGATTTTTGACTCATCGCGGGATGCAGGTCCTATGGCCGTCGTGGGATCGTCGCCGGTCAGTCTTGCATCCTCTCCCCGATCACGACTCAACCCGTAACGCGACGAAATGTCCAGCGCCTTGGCAATCCCGTCAGACTTTTGCTCACCCGGCGGGGTGGTCGATCGCGCGGCGGCCAAGCGCGGGATCGTCGGTGAAAAACCCGTCGAGCCCTTCAGCCACATAGCGCCGGATTTCGGTCACGCTGCCTTCGGGGTTGCGCGTGTTGGGACCGGCGTCGTTGCGATAATCGGCGGCAAGGAACTGGTTTTCCGGCCGGAAGGTATAACATCCGACCAGCAGACCCGACCGGTGCGCATTGGCGATCACCGCTTTGGGCTCTCCCAGCTTTTCGTCGGGCCCCAGCGGGATCAACTGGCGCGTCCATGGCGCGACCCAGTCGGCATAGGCGGCAATCGCCGCCAGACCGTCGGCGGTCATCATCTGGCCATAGGTCAGCGTGCCGCCGGCCTTGACCACATCCGCCGGGCGCAAGCCGTCGTCGTCGATCAACTGCATGAACTGAACATTGGGCATATCGCCCAGAATGCCGCGCAACGCCTTCAGATTGCTGATTTCGAACGACTGAAGGATCACCGGCGCGGTGGCCAGGTACTTGCTGGCGTTCAGTTCGCGCACGAACCGGTCCTCCATCGGCAGGCCGATCCCGGCAAAATAGGTCGAATGCTTGATTTCCGGAATCAACCCGACGGTACGCCCGCGTGCGGCGGTTTCGGCGGCAAGGAAATCGCCGATTTCGGCGAGCGTCAGGATGCGGAACATGCCGTCATACGAATGGCTTTCGACGCGCAGGCCATCGCCGACCATGCGTTCCCTGGCCCGCAGCGTGCGCAATTCATCGAGCGTGAAATCCTCGGTAAACCAGCCATGCTGCGACACGCCGTCGACAACTTTGGTCGTCAGCCTGTCGGCGAATTCCTTGTGCGCGGAAACGTCGGTGGTTTCGGCAATGTTGTTTTCGTGCCGCGCCACCAGCACGCCGTCCCTGGTCACAACCAGATCGGGCTCGATATAATCGGCGCCATCGGCAATCGCCTTGGCATAGGAACCCAGCGAGTGTTCGGGGCGCAACGCGCTGCACCCGCGATGGCCCAGCACCACCGGCTTGACCGGGCGTACGGCCGCGCGCGCCGTTGTGCCAAGCCCGGTCAACAGCGCCGCCGCGATGCCGCCACCCGCCGCCAGAAGATCACGCCGTGCCATTCGCATTGGTCCAGAACTCCTCAACACCACTGCCATATCCGATCGCACAAATGATAGAGATCCGTTGTAATTCAACACGTAATCTCGGTTACGCTCATCACGTCAGATCAACAATCGTCACTTGCGGCATGCGCTCGGCACCAGGCTGTTCGGCCCAGTCGCGCGCATTGAGCACCCCGCCGTCGGCGCGCAGCGTGGCGATCTGCCTCAGATCGAGATCGGCGTAGACCCATTGTGCGCAAGATTCATGACCGATTGCCAGCACCCCGTCCTCCGGCATGGCAAAGCCCTGGCCCGCATGCTGATCGGGCGGTCCATAGATCCCTGCCGCACCCCGGTTGCGATCCACCGCCGGCGACCAGTCGGCATCGCCCACGGTCGGGCTGTGCACTGCGTAACATTGCCCTTCCAGCGCGCGGGCCTGGCTGCCGAGGCGCACGCGCCAGTATCCGCGCATGGTTTCGGTGCAGCTTGGCACCAGCAGCACTTCGGCGCCGGCTTCCACCGCCGCGCGCGCCAGCAGCGGGAATTCGCTGTCGTAACAGATCAGCACGGCCAGGCGGCCGAGCGGGGTGATGAACAGGTTGATCCCCTGGCCCCCGACAATGCCCCAGGTTTCGCGTTCGAACCGGGTCATCATCAGCTTGTCCTGATACCCGGCGCGGCCATCGGGCGAAAACAGCCGGGCGGTGTTGACGAACTGCCCATCGGTCAGTCTGCGCGGTGCGCTACCCGCCAGCAGCCAGATGCCGTGCCGACGCGACAGGTCCGTGTGCAGCGCATCGATCCGGGGCAACAGCGCCGACACCGTCTCGATCGATCCGTGCAGATCGCCCATCGTCGCGGGATCGAGGCTGGCCAGTTCCATCGCCGCATATTCGGGAAACACCGCCAGCACCGCGCCGCCCGCCGCTGCCTCGGCCACCCAGCGCGACAGTTTTGCCGCATAGGCGTCCCAATCGGCCAGCGCCTCGATCGGATATTGCGCGGCGGCGACGCGCCAGCTCGACACTACCATTGCCGCAGCCAGTACTGCATCGGCTTCAGCGTCTCGTCCACGTCACCATGGTCCTTCCAGCCGAGCTGAGTCATCAGCCCCGGCACCGGTGCATAGCCGCGTTTGGTCCAGAACGCATCATGCGGAACGTGATTGGCGGGTCGCGCCGGATGATTGCCGGGCCGCACCACCGCCGCAAAGCACGCGGCATTCGCGCCAAGGCTGCGCGCCTGCGCCTCGCGATGGTCGAAAAAGGCGTGGCCGATGCCCTGCCCCCGGTATTGCGGCAACAGCACGCTTTCGCCGAAATAGAACAGGCGCGCGACATCCAGCCCGCGCGCGGCGAACGGAATGCGAAACTCTGCCTTCTGGTGGATCATCGGCGCCGCCGTAGCCGCACCGACGATGCGCGCACCGTCGAACGCACCGACCAGCACGGCATCGGGGGCGGCGGCGAATTCCTTCAGGTAATCGGCTTCATAGGCTGCATCGCCATCGTACAGATACGGCCAGTCGGCAAACACGCGGATGCGCAAGGCGGCAAGGTCGTGCAGCGCAGCGGCCAGTTCGTCCCCGGTCAGCGGCCGAACCGAGACTGTCACGCGACTTGCGCCGTCCAGTCGGCCAGATTGTAATACATCGTCAGCCGGGTGATCCGCCCGTCGGCGATGGCCAGAAATGCCCCCGCAGGCAGCACGTAAGTCTGTCCGTCCGCGTCGGGCAAGCCTTCGTCGGTGGCGATATAGGCACCGTGCACGACGAACTCGGCCGCCGCGCGCGTGCCGTCGTCGCTCGCCATCAGGACGATATCCTCAAGCCGTTCCTTGTAACAGCGTTCCATATGCCCAAGGAACGCGGTGAAGGCCGCCTTGCCCTGTTGGCGCCCACCCTGGTTGATGTCGTGCGCCACGTCGTCGGACAGGCAATCGAGCATGGCCTGCCAGTTACCGGCGTTGAAGGCGGCGTAATAGCGTTCGAGCAAGGCAAGCGTGGCGGCGCGGCTCATCGATCGGGTCCCCTGATGTCTGGCCCCGTGCCTTAACGGCGCAGCGCCGCCGATTGCCACGAGAAAGTGCGCCGATCAGAAAAATGAATGGGGCGAGAACATGGCGCCTGAACGCAGCCTCGACGGCGCAAGCAAACCCCTCGCAAGGCGATTTTGCCAAGCTTGCGGCATCTGTAACACCTTGTGCCAAATGGTGTCTCCGTCGCCCCGTCAGCAAGGTGTGCGGGGCTATCGGCGTTAGGCCGGGCATGGGAGCAACCATGAACGGAGACGACCGATGAAAACCATGTGCGTCCTTGTTGCCTCCGGCCTCGCGGCAATCGCCGCCTGCCCGGCCTTTGCCCAGGACTCGGACCAGGATGTGCCGGTTACGCCGGCCCGGGCCTTCAGCGGTGTGCATATCGAAGGCACAGTCGGCTGGGACCACGCCAACATCACATCGTTAAAGGATATCGACCCCACTGCCGACGTCGGCACCAGCCGCGGCGGTGTGACTTTTGGCGGCGCGCTCGGCTATGACTTCGCGCTGTTCGACAATGTGACAGCCGGTGTCGAGTTCGGCCTTTACGGCAGCTCGATCCGCTGGTCCAACACCGCGAACCTTGTTGCCGGGACGTTCAACACCTCGCAAGTCAACAAGGGGCGCGACTTCTACCTCGGCACCCGTCTCGGCTATGCTCTGACCCAAAGGACCCAGGTGTTTGCCAAGGCCGGCTATACCAACACCCTGTTCGGCGTGACCGGCACCAACGGCCCCTATGTGCCCTATTCGGGAACCGGCTCAAATCTGCTTTATCAGGGGGTGTCCGCCAGCGGGATCCGCGTCGGCGGCGGCATCGAGCAAAAGCTGACCAGCGCGACGTACATAAAGCTCGAATACGACTATTCGCACTATGCCACCGGTCAGTTCAACTATGTCGACACCACGCCCGACGGCAGCACGTTCGACATACATGCCAACCAGCAACAGGTCCTGGCGAGCGTGGGTCTGCGTTTTTGATCGGCCCGGTCGATGCCGATTTTGCCGCCGCCGCAACCGATCAGCCCGAACCCCAGGTCCGCGATTCCTTCGATAATCTACCGTGGCACGGCTGTTTGATACCAACACCGTGATCGCCCTGCTAAAGGGCGAAGCCAAAGTCTGGGCCAAGGATCGACGGTTTGGCGCCCGACGCTTGCGTCCTGCCCTCCATCGTCGTGTACGAACTCTGTTGCGGCGCCAGCAAGAGCCGGCGCCGCGAGGCGGATTTAGGGTCTTTCCGACTTGGATTGAGGCACCGTGACGGAGCCGATTTTGGCCCAGTGCAAGGAGAGAGGGCGCAGGAATATGTCAATATTTCAAGACCGATCGACGCCGCAATG